>FUFK010040286.1_pt1 | contig 145282 bp, 108 predicted proteins | sample 1021851 | NCBI WGS metagenome assembly FUFK01 (sample SAMEA51879418, study PRJEB19060) | metagenome | reverse complement strand
ACTGCGACCAGCTTATCTCTAAGCTGGCACTCCTTCTCCCGAAGTTACAGAGCGATTTTGCCGAGTTCCTTCGCGGTACTTTGCCCGTCACACCTTAGGCTACTCACCCAGGGGCACCTGTGTCAGTTCTCGGTACGGTCACCTCTGCGGTTTTTCATGGGACCTAGGCCTCATTCATCTTTTGCTCACGTCTTCTCGATTTTCTCACCATGACGGTTCTCCGATCGATTATTACGCTTCGCCGTCCCGACAGGAACGGTAGAACTAGCCCAAGCCGTTACCATTATTGCAGAGGGGCATACGAATATTAACGCATTTCCCTTTCGAACATCTCGGTTAAGGATGTCCTTAGGACCGGCTAACCCTCGGCTGATGATCATTGCCGAGGAACCCTGGCCCCTTCGGTGGAGCGGATTCTCACCACTCTATGCTGCTACTCTTCCCTAGATTCTCATATGTACACGGTCCACGAGATTTCACAACCTCGCTTCTGCCCGAGCACATCGCCGCGCTACCACATCTCCTTTCGGAGGTTCAGCGTATCGGTGTCCAGTTTGAGTCCCGTCCATTTTCCCGGCCCGCAAGCTTGACCAGTGATCTGTTACGAACTCTTTCAAGGATGGCTGCCTCTAAGCCCACCTTCTGGTTGTCTTCGACCACGGACACGGTTTGTCATTAACACTTAACTGGAACTTTGGGACCTTAACGCTGAGCTGGTTTATTCACCTTTCGTCACGGTAGCTTACCCACCGTGGCTCACTCCCCGCGTCTACGACGATTGCAACTTTGGAGTTTGACAGCGTACCGAGGGATCGCTCCCCCTAAATACCCAATCAGTGCTCTACATCACAATCTATCTCAACGGAGATCTACCTACGAGTAGTCTCGCGCGGAACCTGCTATTGCCCATCTCGATTGGACTTTCACCCCTATACCCAGCTCGTCCGAGCGATTTGCACATCAGCAACGGTTCGATCCTCCACCCAAGTTTCCTCGGGCTTCAATCTGGCCAGGCATAGATCGATAGGCTTCAGGTCTCCCACCATTGACTCCGGGCGAGCGCACCCAGTCCCTGACCGCTTACGCGGCTGCGGACCTTTCGGTTTCCCTTCGGCTTCGCAGATCAACTGCTTAACCTCGCCAATGATTAGAACTCCCAGGGGCATTTTTCGAAACGCACGAATAGACGCTGCTCATATCTTCGCTTTCACGCCTATTCAGCTTGTTCCCGACTGGTTTCAGGGTCTTTTCACATCCCGCTAAGGATACTTTTCAGCTTTCGCTCACGCTACTTGTCAACTATCGGTCTCGAGTAGTATTTAGGATTGGAAGTAACTGCCTCCCATATTCACGCGCGATATCCAACGCACGCTACTCTGGATTCGTCACTTGGCCCTATCTAGTACGTGTACGGGACTTTCACCCTCTATGGTGCGCCGTCCCAGGACGACTTCCACTTCCTAGAATCGGGCTACAGACGATCCTAACCCCACATCTCCCCAAGGTTTCCCAAGGGGATTCGGTTTGTCCTATTCCGTTTTCATTCGCCACTACTAACGGAATCTCTTTTGATTTCTATTCCTCCCCCTACTGAGATGCTTCAGTTCGGGGGGTTCCCTTTCCTTCACTATATCGAGGAATGGCACTGAGTGCCAGGAGGTCCAATTCAGCAATTCGCGGATCCATGAGATTCATGCCTCTCCCCGCGACTTATCGCAGCTTGTCACGACCTTCTTCGGCTCTCGAGCCGAGCCATCCCCCAGTCGGGTTGTAGCATCTTGTGATTCCACATACCCACCTGTGTGAGTCCTCTGGTATTCCAGGCATATCAATTCAGGTTTCTCTGACCACTACGTCTCCCCGCGGGGCGAAGCGGTCTCAACCTTCTTACCCTGATACACGGCTGTACCAAGGAGCACACAAAGCATCTCGGCGACCTACATTCGGTATATGAAGTAACCGGGGTGAAACACTTTCTTTGTTGGACACAAACATCTCTCAGTAACACGGTTATTCATGGAAATCTGGAGATTCATTTAGCCCAAAAATTATGTTTTTTCTTATTGACTGTTTTGGCTCGTCATTTATCCCAAAAGGTATTTTATGTAAAAATGGTGTTTTTTCATCGTTTTCATTAAAATTTTCAGCTTCATCGAGGGTTGGTGAATCATCGAGGCCGAAGGCGGGAACGTCTGAGATATTCACCGATGGGGTCTGAAGATCGAACGGTAGTTCGACATCTTTGGATAAATTTTCCATGTACTCATTATCCCCGCCAGACCTCAATTTATCATTCTGGGAGACCCCGCAGGTAGGGCATGAATCTAGATGCGATGCCAGTCCACAAATCTCGCATATCAGCATGACACTTGCTCGGGGGCACTTGTCTTGATGCTGTCGACTGCGAGTTTACTCTGCCTCATAGTGCGCACCTTCAGTTGCGCCACTTCCATAAATCTTAGGTAACAATGAAAGCGAGGATATCATCATAACAATAATTATTCCCCACTTTATCATCTCATTTGGCCAGTCTATGGCATACCTAACCACGCAGTAGACAGTAGCGAGAGCCACACTCAATAACATTATTGGAAACCCCGTTTTGAAGAATCTATTGAAGGAGATGTCATTCCCCGACTCTTCGGCCAGACCGGCGGCAACGACGTTAGCTGAAGCCCCAATTATGGTCCCATTGCCTCCCAAACAAGCCCCTAAAGCCAATGCCCATGCCAATGGTCCTAGTGCTAGGTTAAGCTCCGGATCGCTCGCAAGTTCTATCACTACGGGGACCATAGTAGCAGTATATGGTATGTTGTCGATGAATGCCGAGGCTATTGCGGAAACCCACAAGAGAAGTAGTATGGCGACCATGAGCCTATTCTTTTCTGAAGCCTGCGATATGGCGTCCGAGATCCCGGTGGCTATAGCATCAATTAGTCCCATATACTCTAACCCATGAATCATAATGAATAGTCCGGCAAAGAAGATTATAGTAGTCCATTCAACCGCATCCAGTTGCTCTTCAACATGGTGGGGAGAGGTCACAAGAAGCATTAGAACCGCCCCGCCCAAAGCTATCGTAGCAACAGTGAACATTGGATGAGGGAAGCTGGAGTGAGCAAAGAAAGCCAAGATGACTAACATTAGTATAAATCCAGATTTCTTTAATAGTTCAGCATCTTTGATATTATACCTCAGCCTCAATAAATCTAGGTTTCTGTGCCTTTCTCCCGAAAGCCCCTCGGTCTCTAGTTTTGACAAGAGCCAGAAAGACGGTGCCATTGCGATAATTACTGCGGGTCCAACGTGGATAATGAAGTCGATGAAGGCTATCCCCTGATCTGCGAGAATCACATTATCCGACAATGCCTGGCTGTTTAGTTGGGCCCCAATTATGATATTTGGGGGATCTCCTATCTGTGTTGCAGCCCCTCCTATGTTCGAAAACATCACTTCTGCTATTATCAATGGAACAGGTTCCAAATTCAATACTTTGGCGATCTGTATGGTCACTGGTACAATGAGGAGGATTGTCGTTACGTTGTCCAAAAATGCGGAGAATACTGCTGTGATCGTGCAGAGAATGAAGGTTAGTCTCCATATAGAGCCCCCGCTCAATGCATATGCCTGCACCGCGGCCCATTCAAACACCCCAGTCCTTCCCAATATGTCAACGATTATCATCATGCCAATTAGCAGTCCAATTGTTTCCTCATCTATCCAAGTAACTACAGTCCCCAAGTCTGGGCCGTTTCCTACGTAGTGAAGAGCTATCACGGCTGCAATTCCTCCAACAGCCGCGGCTAATGCTCGGTGAACTATCTCGAATACAATTAGTGCATATACTGCTATCAGTATAGTGAATGCAGCAGGGACTGCCCAATCGGGCATTTCAGGTGCGACCCAAACTCCAGAATCTACTCCTGACGCTAATGCCATTGCAATGTACATGGTTCTACGAAGGAAATAATGCCTAAATATGTCACTGTACTTACGCCTTGATTCTTGTTAATCATTTTCCCGACCAGAGAACTACAACATTTCCCCTGCTGAATGAAATCTTAGAGGAGGTAGATGAGGCGAGAGACGAGAAAATCTCCGACCTTTGTGCCGAGTTTTCTGCTACTCCTCTATTGATTTTTATCTTGATTATGGACCTACTTGAAAGTTGATCTGAAATCTCTTCAATTACGGAATCTATCAGACCGGATTTTCCTATCCTTACCGTGATTGGGAGATTGGGATCTGATGAAACCTTGATTATTCTAGTCGGGATTTCTTGCATATTAATCCCTCGCAAAGGAAGGACCTAAAGTCCTTACTGCCTTGCAATCCGAGCAACTTATCTTCAAGGATTTAGAGCGTATCCTCAATCTCGAGTTCCTTCCAGGGATCAGAGCTTTCTTGCATTTCCTACAAATCGAAAAGCCGAAATATCCACTTTTCCTAATCCCATGTCTTTTACCAATTCTGAGAATTAGACTAGTTGCAGAATTCAAAATAGTAGTATCTTGATTCGCCAGCATTGTGGATTCCAAATCCTTCATTGCCTTGATTGCTGTAGCTTTCTTGTTGTGCGTACTGCTTCTGCCATTTCGTGGCATTTTCTACCTCCCTAGCTCCTTCTCAATTAGTTTTGATACTTGCTCTATGCTTCCCCTCCCATCGACTGAAATTACTCTCAACTCAGTTTCTTTTGATGCATTGATGTACCATTCTGAAAGTGGCTTTGTTTGCATGTGATAAGCATCCAATCTGCTCCTTACAGTGTCCTCAGTGTCATCTTTTCTCTGTATTAATCTGGAAGAAACATCCGATGGAGCAGGTTTGAATTTTACATGATAAATCTCGCCAGTTTGCGGATCCATTCTCCTTCCAACAATCCTTTCCACGATATCCTCATCTGGAACTTCGATCATTATTACAAGAGAGACGTTGGCGATTTTGGAGAGCTCTTCTGCTTGTGCTATAGTCCTAGGGAACCCATCAAAGAGTACTCCGCTGGAAGCATCATTTTGCGACATTCTCTCAGAAATTAGGCCGATGATTATACTATCAGGGACTAAAAGACCTGCATCCATGTATCCTTTGGCCTCAATGCCTAGATGTGTTCCTTCTTTAACAGCGGCTCTGAGCATGTCCCCAGTTGAAACCTGTGGCTTCCCTGTGGCAATGCTAATATTTCCTGCCTGGGTTCCCTTCCCTGCTCCCGGAGGTCCGAACAATACGATTGATGTTGAAGTCCTTAAATCCGAAGACATGATTATCCCAGATGGCCGACACTCATAATCGTCACGGACGGTTCTGTTCCCACCAAAGGTGACCATAGGCGCTCCATTGCTCCATGGTCCAACCCTCTGGAAGTCCGCTCAATGGAAGGGGCGGAGCACCTTCGGGAGCGGAGGGGATCTCCAGGGATGGCAGGGATGAAGCTGAGATGGCATCCCTCATTTCCTCTTCTGAGACGGTGCCTGTCAACACCTCTCCTGAGGCGCTAGTCTCCAATGCGGCAACCCTTCTTTCTGTTTGTGACCCGGAAAGTAAGGCTGATCCGGGAGGAATTAACTCCTCATCTGGGCGAATTTCCATAGATGAGGACCTCCTTATTCTCACTCCGATGACTACTGATAATGATACTACTAGTAGGAAAATTGCCCCCATCGCCCATGATGGAATCATTCCCTCTGTAGATTCGCGAGCTTTGCTAACCTTAAGTTGAAGATACCCGTCAGTAGATGATTCTAGACCATCGGCACTGGAGTTGGCAAAGAGGTCTACATCGACAATTCCGTACTCAGCATTACCACTAGGATCTGCAACTACCTCTATGACTATTGATTGGCCGGGTGCGAGTGGCCCTGCTGCTGAAGGGTCTACTTGCAAATCCCATCCTTCATCTCCCGTCACTTCCAGAGAGACATCGGTTTCTGAGTTGCCTATATTCTGTAGAGTAACATCGAATGTCGCTGGGCTTCCGGGGTAGACGTCTTCGGCCATGGGGTCCGTTACCGATAGATCTAGCCAAGCTGATTCCTTTACCAAAACGTCCAGCCAAACCGTTCGTGAAAGATCGTCCCCCGCAGGAGTGATGTATTGTATAATGACGGGTATTTGATCTTCTTGAGGCCCTGCTGATATGGCACCAGGGAGCTCCAGAGCAACAGAAATTACAGCTTGCTGGTTCATTGCCATTGCAAAGTTCCCAGCAGTCATGAAGCCACCAGACCAATCTGATGGTATGGTTCCAAGCGTGAGTGAAACAATTAAGTCCACATTTCCAGTATTTTTAATCATTATATTGGCCACTCCCGTGAGGCCTGGTGCGGCGGAAATGGATTGGTCTCCAGTTATATCTAGCTCTGCTAGCTCCATAACCACCAATTTTGTTCTGTTTGAAATTACCTCACCGCTGGAGTGAGTGGTTCTGATGGTAATGGTGTTTGAGTCTCCCATTTGCGCCGCCATTGGAACTATTGTATTGATCTGAAAACTCGCGGACTCCCCTGCGGGGATATCGACAATGAAGGAGTCGAATGTCTCTTCGTCCCCGTGAACGATCTGTATTGGCCATGTGTTCAATGAAGAAAATGCCTCGACTTCAAAGGCCATAGGGATATTACCATCATTACTAACATCGAGTATCGTGGAAATCATTTCGCCATTTAGTGCAACCCTATCTTCGGCTAGTGCCAATGGCCCCAATGGTGTGCCATCATCCAAGGTAATATCAGTGTGGAAATCGTCATTCGCCAGTACTCTTACGCTCACTGAATCATACGTCACCAAAGATGGGTCATTCACTGATTGTGTTGCACATGTGACAACTTCGGTGGTCCCAGCTGATGGCTCTCCATTTGGAAGCTTAGGGATCTTAATTTTTATTGGTAGTGTGGTGTAAAGAAGCCTTCCTATGGGATCGGTTAATATTTCTGGGGACTCCGATTCCCAGATGTTGATTGGCCATGAATTTTCTGTGGAACATGAGACTTCATATTGCGTGGGACCATTTCCATCATTCCCTACGGCAAGTGAAAAAGAGGCCCATTGCCCAGGTTCTGCCTCAGCCCCTCCCTCCCCGGCCAAGACGGTAACAAGGCCTTCTATACGTTCAACTTCAGCTTCCAGCCTTATGACATTATTCACTGTCGGCGCATTGATGTCGAATAAATTCAGGTCGGTTACGAAAGTTCCGGGAAGCGCGAAGACTTCGCCCGGCAAGGATGAAGGGGTTGACTCGGGATGAGCAGTTAGGTTTAGTTCGACAATCACAGAATCCCCTTCTGTCCCCATTGGACTCAAATCCCATGGCCCTGATTCGTTCAGCAACTTCCACCACTCATCCGAAGGAGGTTGTAGGATACCGTTATCTGAAATCACATTCACAGGAGAAACACTGAGTTGTACTGAGATAGGTGAAGTCCCCTCATTTCTCAGCTCCAGTGAGAAATAAACAGAGCTAGAATCCCTAGGGTTCATGGACCTAGATTTTGCATCCTGAAGCTCTGAGGGGGACGAAGGTAATTCTCCATTTTCTAAGAGGGGGGTCACCCTAACCCCTATCTGGGAAACTTGAACCACTATCTCAATGAAGTTGTTGTTGGTGCCAGTTAGTTCATCATTCAGCTCATCGATCTCTGAAGATGAGTCGAGAGAGAGTCTTAGGACGTGTTCTCCCGTAGATGAAAATGAGTGAGGGAATGAAAGGGAGTCCATCGAACCACCAGAAAGCTGGGCTCGTCTTGAAGAATGCAATAAGTCCCCTGTAGTAACATCATGGATTTCTATATCGTAGGAATCTGTAGACGCAGTAGCTTGGTTTCCCCATGCGGCCTCAATAAGGACTGTATCCCCCTGTAATGGAGTATCAATGGAAGTTGATAGGGACCCCTCAAAAACAGTAAGGTCGGAATAATACAGCTCCTGTCCCAAATATGTGGCAACTATCGAATATCCTTGGATGTCCCCTCCTGAGTTACCAACCCGAATTGTCCAAACGCCCTGAGGCGCGTCCTCTATCTTGACTCTCTCTAGATTGTTCAGTCTGTCTTCCACGCCCCCCGTAACACTGAATCCAGAATTGAAGTGGTTTCCGAGGTAAGTTATGCCATCAGGGGATGTTACCATTAAATCCAGATCATTCACCAGCCGAGCCGCTGACTGATTTGCGACTGAGGACCCTTTGATGTCGTTCCATGCTAGTGTAATGTCTAATCCTGCTCCGGGTTCAACATCAATGGTGTATGTGAATCCATGGCCTGGGCTCAATTCCCTCGTGTAGTCATACATTACACTCATATCTTGGCCCGAATGAGAAATGGGATACAGACTGTTATCGAGAGATAATTGCCCCCAGCCCTCTGAAGGATTGGGGATATCACTGACACCGATATCCTCTGCTCCATTGATCAGAATTGCCCTGATAAGATCTGATCTGGGCTCACTCACACCTTCAAGTCTCAGGAATTGACGAACTAGTGCCGAAGCTCCTGCTACGACGGGCGTAGCCATGGATGTTCCATTCATTGCGACGTACAGCGGCGTGGTCCCATCATCATGGGTGGCTGTTGAACATGTCTCTCCTTGAATTAGGGTTGCTTCTGCGGCTCTAGCTGAGCAAACCAAAATTCCGGGAGCAACAATCTCTGGCTTTATCCTGCCGTCATTTGTGAGTCCAGTAGAAGAAAATGTCGCCACCTCTCCGGGAGGGGACGAACCCAAAGATCCGGTAGTTGAAGCTCCCACAGTCAGGGCGTTCTTCGAGGTCCCGGGAGGAGTTATGCCTTGGTCGGTTCCGGGTCCGAAGTCACCGGCTGAGAAGAGGACCATATATCCAGGATAATCATGTACGAAATCGTCAACATTAGAAGAAGTCTGGCTGTAGTTGCCTAGATTTGATGTCCCCCAACTATTCGTGTGAATCCTAGCGTTCTGGTTCCATGAATGGGTAAAAAGGCCGTAAAGCGAGCCGTAAATGCCGAAGAAACCACTTTGTGACTGATGTGTGTACATATGGAATGTGGATCCGGGTGCGACTCCGGCTGTTGATGGGTCACCGGAGCCATCCCCCAGAAGTGTGGCGGCAACATGAGTCCCATGCCCATTCAATAAGTCTGAGTTATCATTGTCTGGCCCGAATTGACTGTACACGGATCTGATTCTTCCATCGAAGTCCCCGTGATCCTCATCTAGCCCAGTGTCAGAAATAGCGATCACTTCCCCTGTTCCATCGAGAGTTGAGGATGACATCTGGAATGCCTCGTTAATCCCGGAAATATTCCTTGCATCGCTATTGTGGACAGAGGCGGTACTTTCAATCTGAATGTGTAGAATTCTCCAATCTGTTGAAAGAAGGGGGACCCATACAGATTGGACGTCACTAACTGTACAGAGCCATGAGTCACATTTCGCATTGGGCCCCTCAGAAATTGATAATGAGGACAGTTCTTTCTCCAGAGATACCAGTTCTGATGTGCTAACGTCATTAGCAGGAAGAATCTCCAAGTTTAGCAATGAAGTCGGTTCCAAGGATAGTATTTCAGGAGAAATTCTCCATAAATCAGGCATAATGCCAAACCACCTTACGCCATTCATGCTATTGATTATTAAATCCCCTGGGGCATTAAAAGGGAATCTGACCAGCAGAGAGTTGTCAGGAATGTAGTCTAAGATCGAGCCACCATACTCTTGAACGGTCGAGACTATGCCCGAGATATCAGAATCTGAAGACTGGACAATGTAGACCGGCCTATCGGATAAATCAGCACCAATTGAGCTACCCTCCCATTCGAATGTAGGAATTTCTTGATCCAATGGGTCGAATGATCCGAAGGGGGAGTGGATTATCCCAGATGACTGTTTAATTTGGTGAGGATGTCCAACCGGATTTTCAAATAAGTTCCATTTGGACTCATCGAGTGAAGCTTGGTCGGAGTTAATATCTGATGCTTCGTAACTTTCGATGACAGACCCAGAAACCATTCCAGAAAATGAAGAAAATAACAAAACCGCAAGGACAACCAAAGCTGTATTCCTTGCATACATGGTTCCTTCGGAACCTAGACTGCCTTTTGACAGTTAACCTAACTTGATTACACCTTCATCGTGCATCTTGATGGGGAGATCCTGTTTAGGAGGCTTAGATATTGTAGTATCTTGCTATAGCCTCATCGGTCTTTTTGACGCTATTTTCCCAGTTTTCCTCGATTTCCATCAATGCTCTAATGCAATCAATGTTCTCCGGTATTACGTCGCTCTCCTGATGGATAGCTTGGAAATAGTATAATCTGTTTCCTACTAGCCTTACACCGTCCTCCCAGACAAAAATTTCATGCAAATCTCCCCATTTTCTTCCTATGTCTCTGGCCATTTCCATTACCTCCGCTGTGGTTGTTATCCTATTCCCTTCGCCATTCATAACAATAACCCTAGGCGTTTCTTTCCACATCTCTATGATTGACTCAGTAGATAGTCCGTGTCCTTCTGGAAGGTCAGCAATTATTGCATGGAGATGCATTATGGTAGTTGGGACAGCAACGGCCAAGGAGTTTATCTCAATTTCTGGTTTGACAGTCATCACATCTGGCCCATGATGGCTTGGTACTTTGAGAACTGGTTTAATTGCATTTATTGGGCCTTTTTTTGAGTCTCCGGGGTCTGCGGCCCTTCGGATCATGGTGCACTCAACTTTCAATGAGCCACAGTGCTCGTAAAGTGGGACTAGTGTCCTGGAAAGTCCTGTAGTATTGCAAGATACAACTCTGGTAGATTCTGCACCAAAATTCTCTGAGTGATTTGCGCATGATGTATATGAAAGACCTGTGAGTGAGTGTTTTTCTCCCCCTTGAAAGATGCTCTTAATTCCTGCTTCTACGTATTTTTCCAGATTTTCCTTGCCCATCTTACCTGGGGAGCAGTCAATGACTACGTCAGAAATTGCAAGGAGGTCTCTGAGTCCACCTCTACAATCAAAGGGGGAACTGTCGAAAGTTCGAATCATTTCAGGGTCATCTGAGGTACAATATATGTCAAAATTCTTCCTTACTGCCATTTCACAACCAAAGCTTGGTCCAGTCTTTGTGACACCCACTACTTCCATGTCGTCCTGTGCATCTACTGCATCTGCAACCCTCTTTCCTATTGTTCCATACCCGTTGATTGCAACTTTCACGATTGCCATAAACCCCCTCCTGTAACATCCCCTCTGGTAGATGCTCTATCAAGATAACTCAATATGCAGAGTTTCAATCTATGTACTCGAAAACGTCCGTCACAATGAAGACCATTGGCCAGACTCGAAGTACGATGGCGATGAGGGAAGAGACGGCAAGGAGCATCAAACTCAATAGGGAAATATCCAAGATGCTTCCGGAAGCCATAGAAAAGGATCGCCTCATAAAAATTGGTTATGGGTCAGGAGGAGATACTAAGCCAAGGGATGGGGATTTTGGTGTGGTTACCCACCTCCCTGAAAAGTCGAGAGTATTAATTCTGGGAAATCTCGGTGAGTGTGTCGGTTCCATGAACAGAGGTGGTATTTTGAATGTTGAAGGATCATGTAGTTCGATGTTGGGGGCGTTCCAATCAAGTGGGAGAATAGTGGTAGAGAGAGACGTAGGCGATAGGCTAGCAATGAACATGAAGGGTGGAGATATCGTGGTAATGGGGTCCGCAGGCATAGACGCGTGTGCAGGAATGGTCGGCGGAACAGTGGTAATCAGGGGCCATGCTTCTTCAGGAGTTGGGTCTGGAATGAAAGGGGGGACATTAGTCGTTTTGGGCTCGGTTGGAGAAGAGCCGGGAATCTCGATGACTGGTGGGAAGATAATCATCGCTGGTAGTTGCCCCCCTCCAGGAGAGGGTGCGAAAATGCGATCGATTTCAACAGAGGAGGTTTTGGAAATTTCCGAGATACTGGAGCCATTGGGCCTTTCGGTGGAGGATGATGCCCTAGTTTTGATTCCCGAAGAGACAGGGGCCACGAGAAGCGTCCCTCCGAAAAGATGGATTTCTGAGGGATTTGACAAGATTGCCATCAGTCCTTTGGGACCGGAGAGAATAGCTGAACACTCTAAGGTGGATACGTCAGTTAGACTTCCCCCGGTTGGTTCGGACGAGGGAGGACTATTCTTGGACGTCCCATGGGTGATAAAATCAGATAAAGGACACTCTATATCATCGAAAAATAGTTTACCTAAAATGGTCAAAACCGACCCCTCGGATGGAGATCTTTTGGTCATCGGAGAGAATGAGCTTATGGCCTTTCCAGACAATATCTCTGGGATATCTGGAATAGTTTTGGATTTGCAGATGATGCCCCCAATGAATGATGCAGAAATTGAGGCAATTTTAGTATCAATGTCGAGTCAAATCGATGACAATTGCTTGATTCTCTTAAGAGACGGGGTCGAGAGAGTAGAAGGGCTGTTCAGGTTGATAGTAGACTTAGATTTGGATGGAGCTGTAGTTGGAGTAGCTACGCCGGGAGGGAGCAGGGCATCTGCCTCTCTTCCTAGGATCGGCTTATCATCGAGGGCCATGGGTTTTGAATCTCAAAGGAGGATTGTAGCAATAGAGATTACCAGCCAGCCTACTGCTGAGGACATGATAGTGACTAGGGCATCTGGGTGCTCATTTATTATTGGGCCCTTAGACGAAGAAATGGGTGAAGAGGGGATTCGAAGTAAGGTAATTCCAGAGCTTGTTGGCTTAATGAAAGAATCAGGTATCTCTAGCTTGGGAACTGTTGGTAGAAGGGCCCTCAGGGCCAAAGACATGGAAACTGCGGCGATAAGTGGATTGCGATTGGTTGGATTTGAGAGGCCTTTGCCCATGTGGTTAGGGAACTGAGGTATCGATATGCCTACAATATCACTTAACCACTCGATGATGAAGAGGATACAGGAGTTGAATGGTGCGGTATATGATGGCCCCATTCTGACAGATTTGCTACCAAATATAGGCTGTCCAGTAGAGTCAAACGATGAGGATGAAATCGAGATAGAGGTTTTTCCTGACAGGCCGGATCTTCTCAGTCACGAAACAATGGCCAAGGCGATAAGAGCATTCACAGGAGTTGGGTCAATCGAAACCAAAGTAGAGGTCTCTAAGGGGGAATTCGGCATTGAAGTTGATCGGACTATGAGTGGCATAAGGCCTGTAATCATGGGGGCAATAGTCAGATCTGTGAATACTGGCAAAGGCCCTCAGGAGAGAGACTCATTTATTCAGGCACTAATGGACCACCAGGAGAAGCTTCACATGACATTGGGCAGGAAGCGGTCATTTTCATCAATAGGTGTACACGATCTTTCAAAGCTGAGCCCTCCTTTCAGATATGTTTCAGTTTCCCAGGACTTTTCATTCACGCCCCTGGCTTCAGAAAAGGAAATGAGCATATCAGAAATCCTATCTTCGCACCCTAAGGGCATTGAGTATTCCTCACTTATGGAGGGGCTTGATTCTTTTCCGATAATTTTGGATTCCAATGATGAGGTCATTTCTTTTCCACCCGTAATTAACGGTGCTCGCACCACTGTAAACGAAGATACAACAGACTTCTTCATCGATGTCACAGGATTCGATGAAAGGGCCTGCGAAGCATGCTTACTTCTCGTTTGTCTGTCTCTGAGCGAGCTTGGTGGGGCAGTAGAGAGTGTAGAGATTACAGGTTGGGATGGCAAGGTAAGGACAACTCCAAATTTTGAGAATAGAAATCATCGTGTTCCGAATCGTTTGATAGAGAAAATACTGGGTGTAAAGCTGAGCGATGAAAGCATAAATGAAGCGATTAACAGAATGGGTGGGAAGTTGATTGAGTCGCGGACGATTACTGATGGATCGGAAAGACATGAAAGATGGTCGGACTGTGTTGTCGGAGAAAGGGAACACGTGTTCTCAATGCCCCGTTGGCGTAGCGACATAATGCACCCTATTGACATAGTCGAGGATATAGCGATTGGTTATGGCTACGGCAACCTCCCAGAAGTTCTATCATCCATACATATTGACTCAACTCCTCTAGGCTCTTCAAACCTACATCGGAGAATCAGGATGAGCATGAGGGGTGTTGGATTACAGGAGATACAAAGTCTAACACTTTCCAATGAAAGAGACCAATTTGAGAAGACTAATTGGAGTCCGATTTCCAAGATAACCACTATTTCCAATCCTATAAGCGTAGACCACACTTTGCTCAGACAATTTATATTTCCTTCATTGATGAATATTCTAGCTTCAAATAGGCATCATGAGCTTCCTCAAAAAGTGTATGAGCTCGGCGAGGTGGTTCACGATGGTGAAAATATGTCCAGGGTGTCTTGGGCTTGCGCAGAAGTGGGAGCGGGTTTCTCAGTTGCAAAGGGTATTGTCCAATCGCTACTCAGGGATCTTGGTGCCGATGACTCCTCTGTCTCGTTCAGAGACATTATGGATGATTCTGGACCATGGATTGGTGGAAGGGGGGCAAAGGTGTTTGTCGGTGATAATGAGATAGGGGAATTTGGGGAAGTCTCGCCAGAGGTGATTCAATCATTTGGAATTAGAACGCCCATACACGCAGGAGAATTTGATGTTGGGATTATTTCGAATAGCATTAGTGATCCATTACAGTAATTTTCAACATCACCAAAGGGCAGAAATCAAAGCTTATATTGATTAGCGTGGCTCATGCGAAGTGGCCTATTCCCAATCTCAGTGATTCTCGGAATAGTCACTACTCTTGCTTTCCATACCATTTCAATTAATTATCCCAGTCCTTTTTTTGAGAATGGAAAGGATGTTCTATCGGTGAGCAAATCGGATTCTGAGATCAATGGATTGGAGTTCGGGGCATCTTCCGGCTCGATTTTCAATATCGACCCTGATTCCTCAATTGGCATTAATGTCAATTTTAGTAGTCAAATGGAGAATGATAAGCAGGTATTATTGATTATCGATTGGCCGGACAAATGGAATGTTTCCTGGAATTACGAATCTTCTCCTGATATCGGTAAGGAATATATTATATCTCCAGGACAATTAATTTGGACAGAGTTCACAATATCCTCACCTTCCGTGGTAGGGGGATTTCCACTTTCTCAATCCCTCCATGGTTTCTCGATGTCCCTTGTTGGCTTGGACGGACAAATAATCGACTGGTACAATTTCTCACTCAGGTACGGAAATTACGACGCTATTGAGATATTGCAAGGAGGAGGGTCCTCGTCCATCTCCCCCGGTGGAACGGTAACTCTGGAGACAATTGTTCGAAATACAGGAAACTCAATTAGGACTATGCAGATAGAAATCGTAGCCATCGGAGAGGAAGGTGTGGAAATTTCCGAACCGGGTTCGTTCTTTTCATCGGGGAATTGGAGTGCTTCTGTCATAGAGAGATGGAGGGTTGAGGATTTGGCCCCTAACGCAACTGGTTCTGTATTGGTCCAGGTATTTTCGCCCAGCGAAATAGGGGATGCTCTGAACTTCGAAATCCGTGTTTGGAGCACGGGTAACTCTCTTGATTATTTATCCGTTAATCATGAAGTAAGCGTGGTGCCGAGGGACGGGGGAGAGATATCGATATTGGAAGACGGTTGTTCTACATCGAATATCATTCCGGGAGATGCGTGTGAGGTCAGGGTGGTTCTGGTCAATACTGGTGATAGCTCGACATCATTTCGGATCTCTTTATCCGGGATTCCAGAGTGGATTAATCTAAATCCCGAGATGGATTTTGTTGAGCTCCAAAGAGGGGAGTCTTCGGATCCAATTAGTATATTCTGTCAGGTCAAAGAAGACACACTACACAATCTCACTAGTAGGATTACTATAACCATGTCAATCGGTGACTGGTCTCCGGGAGAGGTTTCTTTTGAGGTCAAATCTGGTGCCCTTTTTTCTTGGTCCTTGGGTGGTTTTGAGGAAGACATTGATTCGGGAAACTTGACAGGTTCTTGGACCATAACAAACACGGGAAATTCAATTGATGGTTTGATAGCTTCAATCGACTCAAGTGTGGTTACCGGATTTGGTATTGACGTGCTTGTACCTGATTCAGAGATTATAGTCTTTAAATCGGATAGGGCATTGGAAGTGTATCCTGTCAATCCAGGTCAATCAATAGAGATTCTTGGTTGGATGGAGGTCCCCAAGACAGCCCCTACTGACACAATTGTAAATTTAAGCGTAGAAATGAGGTCTGCAATGGATCCCGGGATATTGATTATCGAGGCCGTCTCAATAAACATCAGTGGTGAGGCCCCATCAGTTAATAGTCCCGATAAAGGGAGTTTCAGAGAGCCGATAATTCGTTTTCTTAACCTATGGCTAGAACCGACAATGATAGTTTCAGTCATACTAATTGGCCTCTATGGAACTTCCCTAGCTTTGAAAAGAACCTCAACTACATCGGTCACTACTAATAAATCAGAGGAGGAAGGTGACTGGATATCGAAATTTTCTAGGAGCGAAACGAGTGAGGTTTCCTTGGAGAGGAGTATTCAGATTGAAGTATCCAAGTTTGAGAAGTCTTTCTTTGGCCATGAGGGCAGACCGGATGTAAAATCCCAAAGTGAAATATCATTGGAGGCTATTGATGATGCAAGTAGGCTACTTGATGATTCAAAAGAGAAATCGGATATCGAAGAAGTATTGAGGATCGCTGAAGAACTGGAAAGTCAGGATCTTCTACATCCTGATAATGTAATCTTGGATATTGAGGAAGATTCTTCCATTTCTGGAAAAAAGGGGGGTGACAATCAAGTCCCTCCTGAGTTTGACTTAGAATTGTGAGAGGATACGGCATAGGTGTCGACGAGGCCGGCAGAGGCCCTGTAATTGGGCCATTAGTAGTATGCGCGCTAGCGATACCAATGGCAGATTACCCAATTCTGGAAGAAATAGGGGTAGCGGACTCTAAATCTCTGTCAAAGAAGAAAAGAGGCGAAATGTCAAGATGGATCAAGATTGAAAGTGCCAATAGGGGCTGGAAAATCGGTCTTTCAGTATGTAGTCCCGAAAGAATAGATATGAACAGTATTGAGTCAAATCTCAATATTCTTGAAGCCAAGTTATTCTCTGAAGCGATAAAGAACACGGTATCTGCAAAAGCTGGAGGGGGAATCTTTCTTGATGCCTGTGATGTTGATCAGTTCAGATTTGGGAAGAATGTGATGTCTTACCTCGGAAATGAATGGGCGGGGTGGGACGTAACGTCAGAACATAAATTGGACCAGTCCAATTTACTAGTAGGTGCATCAAGTATAATTGCCAAGGATACAAGGGATTTGGCCATATCAGATTTATCGAAAAAGTTAGGATTGGACATTGGATCTGGTTATCCTTCAGATCCAAAAACCAGGAGGGCAGTTAGAGAGCTAGTCTCGGGGACAGCCCCTCACGATTGTCTAAGGTGGTCATGGTCCACAGTTAGGGACGCGTGGATCTCTACTCACAACTCTCCGGTACCCCTAAGATATGATGAGGTTGGAAAATATGCTCAAGTCGATCTTCGGGCGTGGTCAGACAGCAATCACAAATAGGTAAGGCCGGTAGCATTACAACAATGGAAGATGAGTCGGTGTTGGGGGAAGAGGCAACATCTGCCATCCGTAAGTATGCCCTACAGAATGCATTGGAATACAATGGAAACGGGAAATCAGGTAGTGTCCTAGGTAGACTACTTTCTGAGTTCCCAGACCTAAGGTCGTCCGCCAAGGATTTGATTCCATTGATTTCAGAGCATGTCGAGGAAGCAAATTCGATCGCAAAAAATGATGGTCTGGAACGAGTTAGAGAAATTCTTGAGGGGACTAATCCAGAAGCATTGAATCGTGAAAAGCAGAAGAAGAGGGTTGGTCTTCCTGAGCTGAGGGTTAACGGGGCGGAAGAAGTTGTCCTGAGGTTCGCTCCAAATCCTAACGGCCCTCTTTCAATAGGACACTCTAGAGGAGTGGTGATTAATTCGGAATTTGCAAAAATGTACTCCGGGAAAATTATACTTAGGTTTGATGACACCGATACCAAAATCAAGCCCCCTTTACCTTCGGCTTACAAATCCATTGAAGACGAATTTGAATGGATATCCGGAGTGAAGCCAGATGTCGTAATTAGGGCCAGTTCAAGAATGGACGTATATTTGGAGCATGCTGAGAATATGATATCTCAGGGGATCTGTTATGTTTGCAAGTGCTCAGCTTCTGGGTTTAAGTCGCTAAGAGATAATATGTTACCGTGCCCGTGTAGGGAGAATAATGTTGAATTGAACCTGGATCAATGGAAAATGATGATTCTTGGGGAAATAGAGGAGGGGGGGAGTGTAGTGAGGGTAAGGACTGATCTTGAATTGCCCAACCCAGCTCTACGGGACTGGCCCGCACTCAGGATCCAACACACCCCGCACCCAATAGTTGGGGACAAGTACAAGGTTTGGCCTTTACTTGACTTCCAGAGTGCCGTTGAAGATCACCTGCAGGGTGTTACTCATATTGTGCGAGGTAAGGACTTGATGGATAGCACTAGAAAACAGGCGCTTCTGTACGAACATATGGGTTGGAAATATCCAGAGACGTTGTATTGGGGAAGGGTAAAATTGCATGAATTCGGTGGATTTTCAACATCCTCTATCAGGGAGTCTATAGAGAAGGGGGATTTCTCAGATTGGGATGATCCTAGGCTCCCCACTGTTTCCGCACTCAGGAGGAGAGGATACTCTCCAGAAGCTATCAGGGAGTTCTGGATCGAACTCGGTCTGACACAAAAGGACATATCAATCTCAATGCAGACAATCGATTCCAAGAATTCTAAAATCATCGATTCGCAGGCGGCAAGACGCGCTTTTGTAGAGGGACCTGTTATTCTAAATCTAGTATATCCAGAGGATATTAGCTATATTGACGACGTTGTGAGGTTGAATAATCATCCAGATCATCCAGAAATGGGATATAGGGAATGGGGTCTTGAGCGAAGAACTATTCAAATTTCCAAAAATGACTATTTTGAAGGAGTTGTGAGGTTGAAAGACTTCGCAGATGTCGAAATAAGGGGACAAAATGCCATTTTCATGTCCAGAGAAAAGGGCGGTAGTGCACAAATAATACACTGGAATTCTTCGGACAGCTGTGTAAAGGCTGAGATTATAGTTCCGGCAGATGATGAAAATATAGTACTCCGTGGAGTTATTGAAGATTCGGAATATGCCGTTGGCGAGATCGTCCAACTCGAAAGAATGGGTTTCGCCAAAGTTGAGTCCACTGATCCGGAAAATGGCAATATTGGTCTGATATGGCTACATGGATGATTATCATACCCTCGCTTTTTGACATTGAACGAGTCCGAAAGGGGTTGAGTTCAAGATGTTGAGGTTCTGTCGAACATCATGACAGTGCGCACCAGAGGTCTGCCCGCGATACTCGTCTTGATCTTCTTGATGGGAATCCTAGGCCCTATATCGAACGTTTCATCTCAGGAAGCTAGTTGTTGCACGGACAATAGTTTCGAGTTATTTCTAATTGGTGATTCTGATTCGGGAGGCTTGACTCCCTTTGAATCTGAGATAGATGAAACTGAGTCGAAGCTAGTCAACCAGGTCCTCCAACCAGTGGAGGTTGGGTCTTGGAAGGTACCGTGGGGGATTGATGGAGATTACCCCACAGATACATGGGATTTCAATATCCACTATGAAGTTCAAGGTGCCGTTGGCGTCAATATCAATATGACTGTAGAGGTGAGGATAGGTGGGTCATTCTACGAGGGCGGAACTTCGGGTTTAGAACCATACCTGACAGGCGAGGGAGATGTTCAGTCAGCGATAGATATCGAGTCGGGGGACATAAGAGAGGATGATATTTTAGAGATAACCCTGATAGTCCAACTACTAGGGTTTAACCAGCCAGGTGATGACTCAGGAGTAGTTTTCCAATGGGGAAGCTCTGAGAAAGCATCCGGCATATCTGTGAAAATGCCCCTGGTGGACATAGAAATGAAGGATGCAAGCGTAAGTGGCAACCTAGTTTATTTCCCTATTCTCATATCGTCTGGATTTGAAGATCGGATTTGGTCATCATCAACTGGTATTTTTGAAGTACAGAACGTAGCAGTGGCAGATAAGCCTGTGGCTACACTGGTCGAAGGAGGAGTTGAAGTTACCTTTGTTTGGAGCATTCCTGAGGGAGTAGAGAGTGGATCATTCCTCACTGAGTTCATCCTGGAGCCTCAGAGTGGTTTACTTATCGAGTCAAATATGACTCATTTCATAGAATCCGGAGGGGATGATGGGGAGGGAGCTTCTTGGTATCCGGCTAGCGAGCCCCTTAGGAGTGGTGGGTCGGACATAGTCATCGGCGTTGATGCAAATTGGGATGGCAAGGAAGTCACAAAGAAAGTTTCTTTGGAGTTCGATGGGGCCATGTCTCAGTGGATGAGGTGGGGGCTGGACAATATAGGAAACCAAAGTCTTGGCTCCAGTAGCTGGTGGAGGAGTCTGAATTCATACTCAAGCTCTGTTCCGGATTCTGACTACAACAATAAGATGGTCGATAGTTCCGAAATCAGTGCACTTGAGGGTTATTTGACTGGGTCTAATTCTGACTTAGAGTCATTCCTTTCAAACGGACTTTTCATTGAGGCTGAGTCGATAATTGGAATCGATCCGTTCGAACTTGGACCAACACAAGTCTCGGTTGATTTGGGAGGGACAAGCGGATTTAGTTCGGAAACCATAACCATTAGAATTGCAACTTCATACTCGTTGATGGAAGGAGAGAGGCAACTACTCATAGAGAGCTTTTCAAGACCATCGGATGAGAATTATTGGACGGGAGTTTCTGTTGACATAAAGATTCAGGGGTCGATGCTGACAGACATCGGAATAGTTACGGCCAGTGGGATCGATTATTCGCACAGAAGGTGGATTGTTTCTGAAACATTGAGAGTGTATGAGCCGGATCTGGATCCTGAGCAGACTTTCAGGGTAGAGTTTACGCCTTCTGGTAATGGGCTATTCAGTGTGTTACTTGGTTCTGGAATGATGGTATTAATCCTAAGTCTCTCAATAGGTACAGGGATGACAATGACCCGTAAAAGATCAAGATTCCCTACCATGATTACTGTCGCTACACTGGGGATTCTCTCTTTTTCGATATATTTCCTCGGTTTGCCCATGCAGATGGTACTCGGGGTCGTTTCCAGTAGCGTCTTACTTGTATTCCCGATATCTTTACTCTCTCCGAAGACAGGGGGAGGTTCTGGGATTTCGAACGCTCCGAGAGTAAAATGCCCTTCTTGTGGCGCAACTGTGATGGTTGAGTCTGAGGTTAGGCCATTACGAATCACCTGCCAAGGGTGTGACAGTGTAATTAGAATTGAGGAGTAGTCATAAATTCCCATTTCTAATTAGGGAGTCAATGATTTTAGAAGACGCGATTCTCTTGTCGTTATCTTTCCAGATTGATGAAGATAGTCTTATCTGGCTCGCTAAGTCGGACTTCCAACCCGGAGCCATGATGCAACTCCATACAATTTCTTCTAGTCTAGAGGTTGAGGGAGTTGTTGATTGAAGGGCCCCCCTGACCAAATGAGAGATTGTTCTGGCCCTTCCCTCATTGCCCATAGAGTCCCACCGAGAAGAGATTTCTTGGAGTTTTTCCGAATCTATAAAATCCAGATTTTCAACACTTGGCATTGGCACTTCTGTGATCGGGACGACTCTGATACTTCCCTCGGATCTCAGAGTGTCTTTTAGTGAAGCATAAACTGGGTCGTAGGTCATGTCCATACAATTATGTATCCAATTTCCAGAAATAGCCCATGGCCTCATTCTTCTAACTTTAGGTCCTGAAGGTGAGATTAGTTGAGCAATGCAATGACAGATAGAGACTGTTGTCAATGGGCCAACTTTTGGGTCTCCTTGGTGACCGGATAATGCAACGGACATTGTTTCTGTAACCGTTAGTATGTTTCTTTCTGCATTCCATTCGGCCCCTTTTCCCTCTCTTGAGGTATCAATTATTATGCAGTTTTCCATTCCATCTGAGATATGGCTTCCCAACCTCCTCCTATACTGGATATTTGATTCCAACAATGCTGCTTCAATAGGTGCTACAGAGAGTGAGCCCTGAAGGTTGGTCTCAGAAATTATAGTAACTGGAAGTTTTGTATTCATCAATTCAGAGACAGCGTTCCTTACTGAATGTTCGATGGGAGAGAAAGGTTCTGCTGAAATTAGGTCCCGCACGACTCAGCTGAGTGGATGGGGGTACAAATCTCTACTGTCACTATTCAACCATTAAACGAAGCTGGTCTCTTTTATACTGCCAGTCGGCATCTAGTTTGTCTGTACTCTTGTAGTATCTTGCAAGACGGCGGATTTTTGACTCGCAGAGTTCCAATTGCCTTCTATTATGCTTGTCCTTGGGGTTATTGTTGAGATGGTCTATTAGTCCCTGAGCCCTTCTCATAAGATTCATCATATCTTCAGGGTAATTTGGGGAGACTCCGTTTCTAGAAAGAATCTGAGAAATTCTTTCGCCCATGACTAATCGGACATCGGGAACTGCAAATCTGTCTCTGAGAATAGTGCCTATCATGGCATTTGAATGTCCTTCCTTATTCAAATCCAGAATGTTCGACTCAATGGACTTCTTGTCTTTTTCTGACCATGTCGGAGGCTCTGTAGAGTATGGCTTGGATGAGCCAATCGAGCCTTTTCCGCCTGAATGCATGCGTGACATCTAACAATCTCCGGCCCCGGCGACCTGCTCTCCCTCTTTAATGACTACGCAGACTTTTTTTCTACATCACTCAGAGTCTGTGGCGAGCCTTTGCCAGCCTTCCCGGCCCAAATGGCCACTCCCAACCAGGTGCCACTGCTCTGGCACTTCCTATTAGCAAGTTATTCTGAGTTACTAGAACTTCATCACCCATCCTGATTTCTCCGACGATGGATTCTATGTTAGTAGGGAAAATGTCTCCTTTCCATTTATGCCCTTCGGAAATTTCCACGGTAGGAAACTTTCCACTTTCAAGCAATAGAGGCAATGATTTCTTGGAGAAGGCGAATCTTCCATCACGAGGATTCCATTTAGCTAACTGTTCACCGTTCTTCGAGATACTAAAAATTGGAGGGCGTCCTGATACATCTGCCCCCTCAAGCCAATCATCAGTACCATGAATGAATCTTGATCGGGACTTCATCAGTTCGATTCGATTCAGCTTTTCCGAGACATCGTCAAGTCCATACATTTCTACTGCTTCCATGACTGAGCTGTTTAGTTCGGAGAGGGATTCTTTAGACCCTGCTGTACCTTTTCTAGTGCCCTTGACTATCGCCATATCGAGTGATAAATCAATTCCAGAGTGGTCTATGACATAGGAGTAGTTGGACCTCTTGCAGATATCCGCTATCATTGAATTGATCATGTCTACCTCATCTGCATCCCAATCCCCCGTTACGGGAATATCGTAGTGTGCCGCAGGCCAGATATCCTCAAGCTCTCTAGGGACCAGACCCAAAGGAGATGTCACCATTACTTGGTGCACCCTATTGGAAGGGATATTTTTCAGGAATCTGTGATGGCTTTGGGAAAGTCGGTATGGCTTAGTAGCAGAGCAAGGTAACAACACAAGCACATCAGACTGATGAGAGGGTGGCGTATGGACATTGGTTATTCTTTCTCTCCAGTCATGTATCAATTTATCTTGCCTGCTTACAGGAGAATTATACCGTAACCTCCTTCCTGAATTATCCACACTTGTCAGAATAGAGCCATCAACATTCTGAAGCAACAATTTGTTATGCCTCCTGAGTCTTTCCACCGACCTTGGACTCGAAAGACTGGCCTTTTCCGCTTGTTCTCTAACTGTACCAGATCTAATTGCCGATCTCAAGGAGGCTATTGCTTGCATCCAATGGGTAATTTGTGAATCCATGCTAGAGTCTTCCGATAAGGAGGGATCCGGGTCCCTTGGACCATCTGAAGTAAGGAGAATTCCGTTGGCAGATGCCACTCTTGACCTATTTAGATCAAAAAGATCTAGCCCAATCCATGAAAGGAGAGAACAGTTGTCGGGACCGGATATCCCTGGAGCCCAGATTAGAGAAGCGGGGAATCTCCTTCTAACAATATCAATAGCTTGTGAAAGCTTTCCCGCAGCATTGGAAAGCTGTGGGGCATCAGTGATTGCAATCACCGAGGGTTGTTTATCTGATTTTACCAGTGAAATATCGTGGTGTAAAGATTGCCAGGAAATGGGTAAGAATTCAGTTCCTTGGCCAAACTCTCCGGAATCTGAGGAGGAGAGGCTGGGCGGAAGCACAAGTCCTTCTGAAGATTGCCAAACATCCAGTCCATCGAATGGATAGCATAGATTCCCCCTAGTATAAAGAGTCAGTTTGGATGGAAGCTTAGATGAGTCTCTCTTGAAGGTGAACGGGGCTATTTCCAGAGGAAGGTTTTGGTCTAAATCAGACAGTATTAATCCCGGAGCCCATGATTGGGGTTTATTCCTGTCTCCCAGCGAAAAAAGTCTTGAGAAACGGTCCCTTGAGACTACTTCCCTGGAGAGAGGCCTGCCATTCATATACGTCCGAAGTGAACTTTTCGCTTGAAGGATTCTAAGGTATGACTGTCTCCGAGAGCCATGAGAGAGACGCAGGCTAGTGCGATTGTAGTAATTTTACTACTGTCATTGATCCCTCAGGCTATTTCCTCTGAAGGCAATGGGGCAGAGCCGATTTTACAAGGGGAAAGCGAAGAGCCGGGGCCTTTCTGGATACTGTTCACATGTAAGCTAGAGTCGTGTCCCGGAATGGAGCTATCAATTATTTCTGATGGCGAGAGCTTCCATTATTCAGATTCTCATCATGTAGAATGGAGTGGAATAATAAATAATACAGTAGAATGGGAACTAACGGGCAGTGATTCCCTGGGGCCAGAGGATTTTGTCATCACTTCAATCTCCACCGATAATGAAGGAGTAATGGAAGAGGAAGATCTACCTGATATTGTCCCTTCTCCCGGACAGAATTCTGACTGGCTGTCCATTGATTATTCCTCTATTTGCCAACTAAATAGGTGTGATAAAACTAATTGGGAGAAAGATAAGGTAACTTTTACTGGTTCCTTGGAAAACTCTTCTGATGAAGATGCAATATTGGTATTGGGAGATTTCGGAGATGTCGTTAAAATTACCGATATCAACAGTAGAAATTTAGTTGACCTAGAAGTATGGCACAGAGGGGAGGGAAAAACTCTCGTCAGGAGTATTTCATCTTCTGACTTCGATGGGTTACTGTTAGATTATCCTCAGGATTCTGAACTTTGGATTCGTATAGTACATTCCAATTTGGGGGATTTCTCTCCATATCAGTTTAATGTAGTCAGTTTTGACGGAGACAAGGAGGGGCCTGATGGGCATGAATTGCCTAATCCATGGATCTATGGTTACCAATTACATGCAAATTCCACAAATGACAATGTCTTTCGAGGACATATCTCAACTGGTGATGTCGAGGGCGACTCTATTTTGGTGTCTTCTGGATCAAAGATTTTGATGCAGTTGGAGTGTGAATTTACTGGAGGTGTTTCACTCGACATAGTAGTTCATAAAATAGGAAATATAACAAGGAAGATTCTAGAAAATTTAGAGGGTTGTCCTGAAGAATTGCAAACCCCGGAATCCACAACTGGCGTGGAATTTAATATGAAATCCGAGGTTCTTTCTGAATGGTATATTGAGATTACTCCACACACCAACGGTGATGGAAGTCTGAAGGGCGATGCTCCTGATTTTCTTTGGACCGAAACGGGGCCTTCTGAGTTTTGGACGTATCTAAGACCTGGACCTGGTTCAGTATCAGGGAGTCTTGGACTAGGGGATTCAGTAGACATTCACCCGTTAGAGATCAATGATGAAAACGGTTCCCTGGTAATGATTAGATCGGACATTGATTCGCCTGTTACATATCAGATTCAGGAATTGAAGCAGGATGGCTGGCAGATTTTGAATTATACTAATGGGGCAATGATTAGTTTGCCAAAGGGAAATCATGCGATTAGGGTGGAGGGGCTGTCTCCAATCAGTGGGGATGTGAGTTATGAATTTACAATACTGTACTTGGGTGAGAATATTCCCGATGATGGGGAGTACAGGGACATGTCCCATCTATTTACCAACTTCTATATTCTAATTGGATTTTTGATGATCCTTCCATTACTTGTGGTCCTGTGGTGGAATCGTTCTACCATCATCCAAAGAGGCTTAGATTCGAAAGTTAACGAAAAACATGACATTGAGAGATTGAGTAGGCTCAGGGAAAAACTCACAAAGTCCAATAATAAAGATATAATTGGCCCAAGAGAGATTGAAAGTGCCTTAGGGAAATTGGGAGAAACTCCATGGGAGGGTGTACTAAAGGAGTGGGGAAGCCCAGACCTCAGGCATATGACCGAACAGATTGAGATTTGCGCATGGCGTCCCATGAACGGTAGTTTCCTTATCGTTGGAATCAGGGCATTCGAAAAGAAGTGGAGCCTAGCGGCATTAAATCTGAATTCTCCCGAGGGTTCAAATGTTGAAATTGACGGTATAAATCCTTCTTATATTTGTGAAGGGCAAGATATTTTCCTCGATACAATAGAGCCTCACAGTAAGAAATTCTTGAGAATTTCAATAGGGGGTAATCCTTCAAATATAGAGCTGGAGATATCTGGTTTGGTTGATGGTGAGCCATTAGCCGCAGTGCCAAGAGAGTCCTTATCATGGGATGAAGAGAAGTGATTACCCTCTTCTCCTAGAAGCCTCTCTCCTAATCCTGTCCTCGATTCCCTCTGTATCTGACCCGAGTAAATCTGCCATAGATGATATCTTCTTCTTCTGTTCTCTGGTTAGTTTTTTTGGCATGTCCAATTTTAACACGACCATTACCGAACCCCTTCTTGAACTCCCTTGAATAGGTAGGCCCCTTCCTTTTATCTCAATAGTATCCCCAGGTTCCGATCCAGCGTCTATTTTTACAGTCAGGCTCTTTCCATCGATATGTGGTAGCTCAATTTTTGATCCTATAACGAGGTCTGAGAATCCTACAGGGAGGCCCATTAGTAAATCGGAGGAGTCCCTCTCAAACCATGGGTGCCTCTGCACCTCTATCTCAATGTATAGATCTCCCGGGAGCCCATTTTCTGTTCTTGAAGCCCCTCCATATCCCCTCATTCTTAGCCTGACTCCAGAGGTTATCCCAGGTGGTATTGTGAACTTAACCCTCTTACTCTGTTGGGACCTTCCCTGTCCACGGCATGAATCGCATGGGTCTGAAATTATTTTTCCCATTCCTCCACATGATGGGCACTCTGAGACGGATCTTTGGGTGAATGGCCCAAGTCTCTCCAGCCTCTCAACCCTTCCCCTCCCATCACATGCCGGACAGGATTTGACATTCTTTGGATCTTTGGAGCCAGAACCATCACAGTCTTTGCAATTTCTTAACGCCTCTATCTCTATCTCTTCTTCAGAACCGTCCATTGCTACTTGGAAGGGGACCGTGTGACGATAGATGAGATCGTCACCTTTGGTTGACCTCCTCCTTGATGATCCGAAGAATTGGTTGAAGATGCCATCGAAACCTCCTCCGAATAAATCGTCGAGACTTATGTTGACCCCTTGGAATCCTCCGGGCCCGAAAGGAGATCCTCCCGGCCCACTGTGGCCGAACATATCGTACTTTCTTTTCTCCTCTGGATTTGAGAGAATGGCATAAGCCTCCTGTACTTCTTTGAATTTTTTCTCTGCATCAGAATCATCGGGATTCTTGTCGGGATGAAATTTTCTCGCTAATGACCTAAACGCCTTCCTGATGTCTTCATCGGAGGCATTCCTGCTTACGCCGAGAACCTCGTAGTAGTCGCTCTTCTCCGTCATCTTGTTGGTTGCTGTGTAAGGGGTGATTTGAATCGTTCCCTATTGAATCAATAAATTTCCGCATGATGTGCAGTACTGAGAACCACTGTTATTGATGACACCACACTGGCCACATGATACTACAGACCTCACTGTAGATGTTGTGGCTGAACCATCCCATGGACTGTTTCCCGTCTTGGACTTGGAGTTCTTTTTGGCTGATTTCTTCTGCGCCTTCATTTTTGCCTTTTCTTGTTTGTTTTTTATTTTCTGGAGTCTCCGCTCTGCTGATCTGTCTAATGATGAGCTGAGTAGCTTGGAGATAGAAGTTTTACTTTGTTTTTTCTTTGTCTCATCGATCGCTTCTTCGTCAACGATGGTCTGCATGCCTGAAACACGGACCTCGGCTTCATACCCGTCTTCGACCTCGGTTTCACTCATCTCAGTATTCAGGCTGCCGATATTGCCTGACATCCTTTTAGTAATCTTTTTGTTTGCCCTTGAGCCAGTGGAGTTTGCCTTAGACTCTAGTTTCTGTAGGGCCTTATCTGACTTCTCGTCCCACAGTCCCCTATCCTCACTCTTGTAAGTCTTGGACAATCTCCTTATCGCGTTGGATCTATGATACTCATGATCTTCTATTCTGGAATATCTGGTAAGCATAAACAACCCAACAAGGATTGCAACAATATGCAATGAGGCTTCTAGAGTGAAATCGTTTGAAATGACTTCATCCAGGGCAGGAATTCCAAATCTGACTGCGACAATACACATTGTTGGCGCAATTAATAATGCCAACGATATTGCTGGAGAACGATTGGTCATGGTAACCGCTCAGAAATTTACCATTTGAACCATTCGTGTTGAAGATTCGAGCAACATAACTTTCAGCCTATGCCACGTCGTCTGGCCATGATAAGGGAGATTGAGGTCTCTACCACAATACAGCCTTATGAGGACCTAGATTTGGTTGTAAATTCTGTAAGGTCATTTTTTCCAGATTGGAATCCAGATTTGCCTTCAAGGGATGGTGGCTTCCCCTCAAACAATTCTCATGAAATTATTCATGGTTTCTCTTCATCACTGGACTTGTTCTTGGATGCAATTAGGAGGCAGTCAATACTTGACACAGCATTAGATGCGATGACAATTGATGGGGACAACAGCATCTGTGAGTTCTCGATTTCTAGACTTGCGTCTATGGCTGGAAAAGTCTCCTTCACCTTGGGTGAAAGAGTATTCGGGGGAAGCATAGATGTTTGCATCTCTGGCACTAAGTTATTGCTATGGCTGGAATCTGTAACATGGCACGAGGGCAGGAGAGGAGTTCCGAGATACGTCGGAGACGATATTTCGATGCAGAGAGATGGAAGATACACAGAGTGGTTCGACAAAAGTGGAAACTCAATCAGGGGTCCAGATTAGACTGTGGAATGCCATTTAGGTACCAATCTTCGATTGTTGGCAAATCTGCTGGTAGCCATTTTACTTCCAGTAATTCTTCCCTGGCCAACCATCGAGAGTCTCCGTGCTCTTTGAGAGTGATATCTTGGGGATCGACTAATCCACAATCAAAAATATTTAGATTCACATCCCTGTCCTTGTATGAATAGTCAATTTCGCATATTTTTGATTTTGGGTTGACTAAAATCCCTAGCTCTTCCTTTATTTCTCTAGAGAGAGCTTCCTGCATTGATTCGCCCGGATCTACCTTCCCCCCAGGAAACTCCCACCATCCGGACCAAGCGTCTCCTTCGGGCCTCATACATGAGAAAATCCTATTTTTCTTATCTCTCAGCAAAGCGCCGACTACGCTTAATTTTGGCCTATTTATCATCAGAATGACCGCTCTTGAAACTACTTCAATTTGCCTTCCTAAACTCACTCTATCTGCTTTCGGGAGGTGTATAAACAGTACTGGAATTCTGGAATTGGATGCCAGAGTTCTGAAATAGGTTTCATTACAAACAAAGCTCCCGGCATCGGTGCTCCACTTAACGTCATCATCTGAGTCAAATTCTTCATCGAAATTGTGAATACTCACTGTTGTCTCAATCATATCTGGATAATTATGTTGAATAATTTCATTGTCTAATTTCCTGCCAGAGTTATCAGGGAATTTCATTGAGATTTTATTTCTGGCATACCTTTCCAATTGAATAATGTTTGATTTTCTCGAAAGTCCGAGAAGCAATACAGCATCGAATTCTTCATTGTCTAAAATTTTCGAAGGGGTGATTGAGCCCGCCAAATCCACTGTCAGAATTTTATGGGATATCTGTACACCTTCTAAACCTGAGTTGAGAATTTCTTTTACAACCTGGGATGATTCGTTTACTTGCTGATCGTGGAATGGCTCAAAGCCCGTCAAGAGAACTTTCCGGTCACTCACAACTTTTGCGAACAGAAGGTAAGAATTGTTTTTTTCGCATCATTTATCAGTCACATTCATCCATATTGGCTACCTCCAATTCGATATGGAGCACGATTATGTCGTCATCCTTCCTACCGAAACCCATGAGGATAAGGTGACTGCATCTGGAGTAATCTCTGTGATTTGGAGGGAGTTAAGCGGAGGCGTTGGCCCATGGGGTGCATTGAGGCCCATTGTTGCAGTGATTCTTTCGCTAGTCCCGTTCCTTTTTCTGGGCCAGCACTTCAATCGGCAACATAGGAAATCTGTTGGATGGTTTGTAATTCAATTCCCACTACTATTGTCAATCTTCCTCTGGCCCCTATTATTCCTATGGTCGATTGTTGATGCATGGTGGGTCTCAAGCGGAATCGTCGCAAGGTCCAGATAGTTCAGAAATCTTCTGGGAGTTGTATCGGGCTAAAGAGATGTCCTGGGCTGGTTGATTTCGATAATTGCGACCTTGTTACGTATTCCCAATCCCTGAGGACTGCAAGAGCGGATAAAAATGGTAATTCTGTCTCATTTAGCACGGTTCTAACTATCGTATCTAGTATGTCCATCCTATCTTGGTCGACTGACTCAAGTACCCTCTCAAGAGGGAATGAATCTAAAATAGAGGGCTCATTAACCGACTGTAATTCGCGAGGGGAAAATATCTCGATAGGGAGAGTTTCGTCACTTAATGAAGCTGTTTCCTGTAACTTTTCTAATATTATTCGAATGTATTTGGATACCACCAAAGATACTTCGATGATTGGTTGACTATACTGATTGACGAAATTAACCATATTCTCATGTAGGAATAGTTGCTTCTCCTCGACTGAAGATGAGGGACTGGGGATTTGGCCGCCATGACCGTCCATGTGCGGTCCAAGAGGAGGTCATTCATGAGTACTAGGTTGATCTATCGTCGTATCTTATTGGGGACCCGCTATTCCCCCTTAGGCCATCTAACAAATCATCTTCAATCTCGAAATGATCGTTCAGCCAGTCCCCATCAGTATCCCAATTAGTGGGATCAGTACCATCGGCAATCTGATCTCCGTCTATGTCTAGGACCCACCAACCATAGACGTACTCGCCTAGGAAAATATTAGGCAAATGGTATTGGTCGCCTGCAATCCTGTTGAATGAATCCGCCCATTCTCCATTCAGCAGGGTAATGTCATTACTGTTATCCACATTCTCATAATCCAAGTCATTATCCTGAATGACCAATGCATATAGCATATCATTATCATTTATCTTATTCATTCTGAAATAATTGGTGGATATTGCTGAGCTCCCTGAGCACGTACCCAGAAGACTCTCCCTTAGTTGCCACCATTCTGAAACTTGGTTTCCAGCGCAATCTAGAATACTAGAGTCTCGGATAAGTGAGGGCGATGACATGGAGGCATTCACTACGCCATAGTATTCTTGGAAATTATTGAACGGCTGGTAGACACAGCTACCCCCTGAGCAATCCCAGGACCCATCATTATCGGCATCTTGCCCTGCATCTGTTGGATCCGTTGGATCATGAGTGAACCAAGCCCAATCCAGTGCCGGCCTTGAGATAGCGCCATTTGAAACCTGGACAGGCTTCCAAACTACTGAGGTAACTTGATGCCATACTACAGAAATATGCATCAGGGAAGACCAATTATCATTTGTCTCATTCCATCCTCGATAATACTCATAGAAGTCTGGCATCATATCTCCATCGGTATCATTATCCAGTGGATTTGTTCCATACTTGAAGATCTCCCTACCGTCTGATAGATTGCCGTCACGTAAATAGGAGTCAACTAGTCCATCAACAAAGACTGGCCTCATTACAATTGAATCATCATCTGAATCTTCATCCAATGGGTGTGTCCCATTCTCATACTCCATCCAATTTGAGAAAAGTAGTGGTTGTGTGCCCTGGCCTAATTGCCACTCCTGAGAATATTCTGTGAATTGTCTCGCCTCCCAAAGTCCCTGTGATGCTGGAATATCTGAGATTTGCCTATCAAACCAACCGTCTGAATCTGGGTCATAATTAATATCCAATGGGTTTACTGGATTGAGGGACCAGCGATAGTCATTCACTGGAAGGAATTCCCCATACACCGAGTAACAGAACTCCCAGCCATCTGGCATATTGTCTGAATCAGAGTCTTCATCTGTGGGGTCACTTATGCCCGCCAGACTAAAATTGAAATTATCTGAATTTACAGAATTAATCAGGCCCATTCTGTCTGAGGATTCTATGCTCTTGCTCTTGAAAATATCATACAGTTGGCCAAATGCTGCATCGTAATTCATCCCTTCCTCGTCCATGAAAGCATTGATGGAATCCGCACCATATGAAACCAAGCCAGTCTCATTAGGGATTGTCCCAACGGCTATTTTCTTACCATATATTTTCGATTCATATTCTGCCAGATTATCAAATGACTCGGAGTCAGAAATTTGACCGTCTCCGTCACAGTCGTAGGAGTCTCCATCAGAGTCCCTGTATACATCTGATCCGGTAAGTAGGTTCATCTCCCAGATATTTTCTTCGAGATTCCACTGGGTAAACCAATATTCGTAGCCGTCACTCATTCCATCCCTATCGGTATCAACGTCATTTGGATCAGAAATTCCCAGTAGAGCAGAAAGTAGTGGCTTAGCAGGCATTCCAGACAGCCAATCTTGATACTGCTCCATGGCAATCTTAGCCTTTCCTTCCTTTCCAAATAATATCCTAAATACTCTATTGTTGGCCTCAGTTGGATCTATCGAATCTGCTTCTTCCCACATTCTAGGGGCGTCTGGAGGAGAGAGTGCACCATTTGCGGGATTATTATTGGTTAGGTTGAGCTCCACCTGGTCAGTGATCCCATCCAAATCTGAGTCGTAATATCCATCACCAGCGACTAACGGATTAAGGGTCCACACAGAATCGGTTGAATTCCATCTGGTGAATATCAGTTCGATTCCATCCAATAGACCATCTCCATCCGTATCCGGATCATTGGGGTCTGCAGTCAATCCCGTAGAGTTTCTCTGATCATCTGACATAAAATGCCCGAATGATAGCGTTGATTCAGCGGAAAGCCAGGGGGTCGGTAGCAGTTCTCCACCTACTCTTAGTAGGTAAAATTGAGGAGATGTGACCAGTGGGTCGGTTTCACTCAAGTTTCCATCAATTGAATTGTATTCCTCCCAATTGTTCATCCCATCTCCGTCTGGGTCTCCATCTTGGTCTCTCTCATCCACGGGATTTAGAGTCCAATGCTCTTCGAAAAGGCTCCATCTAGCATGATAAAATTCCCATCCATCAGGCATTCCGTCTCTGTCAGAATCTGAGGAAAGAGGATTTCCAGAACCAACATCATTAGTTGTCGTACCATTAATCAGACTTAGATAAGCGGAACTAGTAAATTCTCCAAAGGACCCAGGGGCTAATCCAAGCCATGATGTATGGGATAAGTTCGTAGTGAAGTTTTCTGGGAATGGTAGCCCAGATTCTGTTTCATCATCGAAAATAATTTGATCTTTCAAATGATATTCAAGCCAATTAACTAGTTGTTCATCTAAAGACAGCGAGCCGTCCATATTGACGTCATATCCATCCCCATCTGGATTATTCAATGAATCGGAGCCATTGAGTGGGTTAATTCCCCTGTTTGCTTTGTTCCAAGAACAGGCATATCTTGCCTCCCATCCATCGGGAAGAGAGTCTCCGTCCGAATCCATGTTATTTGGATCAGTAGGGATCCAGGACAAAGCTGACTCATTAGACTCGCCATGAGATGGTAGCCCCTCTCTGATTACATCATCAATAATTTGACTCCATTGATACTCGCACAAGTTGGAAAGGCCATCACCGTCGGCATCCTCGTCTGCATCGTTGGGATTTCGTGGATCTAGCGTCCACAGGTTTCCTCCTGTGTAGATATCCCCCACCCATCTTCTGTTCTCGATTTCCCATCCATCAGGCATGCCATCTCCATCAGTGTCGGGGTTACTGGGGTCTGTTGGGCCATCAGTACCGCCCCCTGCCCCGGATCCCAGCCATCCTTCGAGATGAACTGTTTCTGTTTGGGAAGAAGATTCGTCACACACATAATTCTCATTGAGATAGTGACACTCAAATGAAGTGGAGTCCATAAACCACCCCCAATATTCCTCTCCATCAGTTAATCCGTCTCCATCTGAGTCAATATTTCTGGGGTCTGTTCCATTCATTCCAAATTCTGATGAGTTGACATACCTGTATTCTTCTAGGTTGCTCCAGTCTCTGGTAAAGATGGTCCCATCAATGAGTGGGAAGCTGACGCCGTCTGCATCTGCGTCCCTATATCTATCAAATGGATCCGTTGGGTCCAGTCCGTGGGAGAACTCCCATCCATCGGGCATGCCGTCGAAATCAGAATCTCTGGACATCGGGTCTATCGGCATTATATTCATGAATCTACCCGGGGAGGCACCAGCGAAAATCCAATTTTCCTCACCTTCTTCCATGGAAACAAGGTTGGTAACCAGTCCTGGCATACGAGTCTGATTTGAGTATGGGCCAATCACGCCCGTATGACCGCCCTCTAGGCACCAAGTCCCATCTTTTGACCCAAGAACTACCATTCCATCTATTGCCAATACTGAGTGAATGTCATTGGCTCCTTCTGACCATCGCTCGGAATTAAACATCCTGTCATTGCTAATTGATGACCTCGGCATTTGAATGAATATCGAGAGGTCGATTAGATGTAGGCCACCTGCTGTACCCATCCAAACCCCGGTTATCTCTTCCAAATTACCATCCTGAAGAAGTGGGCCCGCTGGCTCAAGTACGTTAACGACTGCGGATTTTGATTCATTAAGAAGGTCAGCCATCCTGACAAATGTTTCGGCGTCTTCAATATCAAATACCCACCATGGATTTCCTGCAGAAGTAATACCATCGGTTGTGTTCCAAGCTATGAGACCTGAGTCAGTTGCCAGCAGAAGCAATGGCCCTCTGCCTATCATCGGAACTTGTATCGCATCGTTGACTGAAACTTCAGCGTCCGATAGGATTTCATTTAGCTCGGTATTGGGAGCTTCGGAGCTTATTCCGATTGATTGCCCACCACTCCAACAATCCCCATTTATGCCTTGATCTGCGAAACTGAGTGTCCATGCCTTGTTTTCCCCGAAGACAAGCAAATCCAGATTATTGCCCCCTGTGTTTAGCTCTAGCATATTGATGACTCTTCCAATTTCGGACTCAGAAACAGATGACATTATCGGTAAACCGTTTTCCATGGATACGCAATGAACGCCTTGATTTGTACCAATTATCATGAAGTCTGAGGATTCGGAGGGGGACCACCTAATCATCGAGGTCATCTCCAATCCAGCCCTCAGTTCATGAGTCGAAGAAACGCCCCCGAGAGGGTCCAAAGCGGTAATACCGTATTTCGATCCGACCAATATCCTCTCTTGATCTGTGTCCTTCAACATCGAATGAACTGCACCATCAACTAAGGGGGTTTGTGTGGATTGGTCGAAGAAAAGCACTGGTCCGCCATGACTAGTACCAGCTGTTCCCCTCACGCCCGGCTTTACCCAGGATCCATCGTCAAAATGTACCATATATTCCTCGTAGTTGCTAAACGCCTCTCCCCAAGCAGAGGTCGCAGTAGATGTATCTGGTATGACGAAACCATCTCTATCCATATCCCAGCCGTCGTTGTCAGAATCAGCGATTGCGTCACTGGCATTTCTAGGATCGAGACCATAGTGCGCCTCCCAACCATCGGGTATCCCGTCCCCCGGAACAACCAATCCAGACGCCAGAAGATCTGACCAAGAGTAGTAATCAGAATCCGATCTAGTAGGATCGGTACCAAGCCACCCGCTATCCCCGGTCGGCCTCTCAAAGATATCTTGGCAGGATGATTCACTCAAACCCTGTATCGTTCCCGAGCACCAAAGTCCGTCTCTCTCGGTAATCCAATAGTCCGGTATTCCGAATGAGTACTCTTCTGCGTTTGAATATCTTTCAGTAATGTCGATATCTCCGTCCCTATTGACATCAAATCCGTCACCACAACCAAAGCTGAAATCATCACATCTATCGATATCTTCTACCCTATCAGAGGGATCCAGCGGATCGAACCAAAGACAGGTCCAAGCGTTTGTTGCGTTCAAGTATCCAAGTCCCCCCTCAGTGCACATGTGGATCTCATAGCCATCGGGAAGTCCATCCCCATCTGTATCGGCCTTAGTTGGATCAAGATACTCCCTGTTTCCGGACTGAGTCAACTCTGGTGGCTTGCCAGTCAAAGAAAGCCTATCTGTGAAGCACTTATCCAGTGTGTATGGCCAACAGTACTCCAGAAGTGCAACTGCACCATCCCTATCGTGATCTGACATGTTGTCAGTGCCGTTATTCATATCTAATCCTAAAACCTCAAAATTCCCAAATGGGTCTTCAAAAATGACATTCTCGCCATATATTGATTCATACTGATCTGGTATTCTGTCCTCATCGACGTCCGTTGCAGGAGGAGCGCCTCCGCCTGCATCTGTGGGGTTTGTCGAATCAACGGGAGATTGGGGTCTCGTTTGAGAGACGAAGGCCAGGCTACTGAGCAAAAGTAGCACGATGAATGCCGCAGTCTGCTTTCTCCTCATGGAATGCCCCCAGCTAAGTGACCATCAACGTCCTCGACTGACTTATGATGGTGATGGAGCGTCGTTCGGACATATATCCAAATGAAGTGTGTGTGGAGATAGCGAAAATGTCCAAAAATAGGCTTCAAAAAATATAATCATAGGATTTGTTCAAAGGTCGTCGGCTCACGCGCGCCTATGATATTCGTGAGTATGGAGATAACGCATCTGGGGAGTGGAAGCAGGGGCAACTCTGTCCTACTCTCCACTCCAGAGTCCAATGTATTAATCGACTGTGGCTTTTCTCTAAAAAAAACCGAGTCTAAATTGCAAAGGTTGAACGTTGATCCGAAGGAGATTGATACTATCTTAGTTACACATCACCACTCTGACCACTCCAAGTCGGCATTGAGGGCGTCTAAGAAGTGGGGTTGCAATCTAATCAGTAATGCTGAGACTGCAAGAAGATTAGAATGGGAGGGCACAGCAAGGCTGAAAATTTTCTCAGAGCTAGAAAGAATTGACGCGGGCGTTGATATCAGCTTACTCACGGTCCCAGTGCCACATGATGATGCGGAGAATGTAGCGGTCATAGCATGTGACAGTAATGGGAAGAGGGCCGCAGTCGTTACAGATCTGGGAGAGGTAACCGCTGAGTTAATTTCTCATCTCAAAAATTGTAATCATATTTCTATTGAGGCAAACTATGACCATGATAGGCTTATGAGAGGTGGATATCCTGACTCTCTGAAAAGGAGGGTTTCTGGCAGAGGAGGGCATCTCTCAAATTATCAAACTGCCAAAGCACTCCAAGAGATCGTCCATCCAGAACTGCATAGCATAGTTCTCTGCCATCTTTCTGAGAGTAATAATCTACCTCATATTGCGGAAAGTGAAGTACTCATGGGAATCTGCGACTCATTTGATGGAAGTCTGAGTATATCCAAACAAGAAGGTCCAGATTTCAGTAATTGGATTGGACAGAGTAATCCCGAAAGGATAGTTGCATGACTAATGTCCCATCACAACTCTGTGCACAGAATTTTGTACCTCTCGCATTCTGTCCACGGCACCCAATTCTCTGAAAACAACGAGCGACCTTTGCAAGTAATCCATCCTCTGTGAGCGGTTGCTTTCAACCTCTCCAAGACGAGATAGGATTTCTCCCTGCATCATTCGGAAATCGTTCGCCTCGGCGATTGATAATGCGTCCAGATAGTGTTGTGCTGCTTCTTCAGTACTGCCTGCGTCACTAAGAACCTGGCCAAGAAGAATCTCAACCTCCACGGCACTTCTAGGGTCGGATTGGTCTGAGAGGATCTCTAATGCTCCGGTGTAGTGGTGCATTGCTAGATCATTATCCTTTATTCTAGCATAGTATCTACCAAGGACAGCTCTCGACCTAGCGTGAAGTTTCTCTTGATTATTTTCTGCGGTTTCATCATGGGCTTTCATTGCATGGTCCCTTGCCCTATCCATCTCCCCCATTTCTAGGAAAGCTGAAGCTAGTCTAATTCTGGCCTCAGTCAGGTTAGGTGAGTCCTCGGATTCTAATAATTCCTCGACGTTTCCATATACCTCTATTGCCCTCTTGTTATCTCGCTGGCGCCTGAAGATATATCCCATGTTATTGTAAGATCTGGCTGCTCCTTGTGCATCCCTGAGTTTGATTTGCATCTCCAATGCTTTCTTGTGAAGGGATAATGCATTATCCATCTCCCCTTTCTTTACTGCCAAATCTGCTCGTGATGAGTAAATTCTAGCCAAGGGAGTCATAAGTTTGTGCTTAACAGCAATAGGGAGGGCATGATCATATTGCTCCTCTGCTTCGTCCCATCTGCCCTGGATAGACAGGATATCCCCTGTCAGCTCGTGGATAACGAAACGTGTCCTCGGCCCGAATAAACTGGCTTCGAGTACTCTAAGGATTCCAAGAAGTTCTATGTGTCCAGCCTTGACCAAGGAATGGCCCTCCTCGGATAGTGCCTCTGCAAGCCCCTCTGTGTCTCCTGACATATGGAGATGGTGGATGTATTCAATACTCTCCGAAGGATTTCCTTTCCTGACTCTGTACCATTCAGCGGCGTTGGCGTGCAAGGATTGGCTCAATGAATCCTCCATCGATCTTGTTAGGAATTCCCTAACCAAATCGTGGACATCGTAATTCTCACTATCCGCCTGTCTGGCAAGTCCTTTCTCGACTAAATCATCTAGGAGATCGGTTTCCATTTCCATTCCTGAAATTGCCTCCAATGGCATAGGCTCCCGGAATACCGCAATTGCTCCCAATAATCTTTTTTCAGCACCCGATAATCTGCTGAAAATCTCCTTCTCAACGAAGGCTTCCAAAGTCTCATGGAATGTTCCTCCAACACTTCCTCTGTTAATTAGCTCAAGTACCAATGGATGGCCCCTTGAAAGGTTGTGAATGTGCAAAAACTGAGGCATATCTAAGTCTTTCATTGTGGTTAGGATTTTCCTACTTGCTTCCTGATCAAGACCATCCAGAGGCATTACAAGTGTGACTATCCTCCCAGAAGTATCAGATTCTGGAACGACCATCCTAAAAGATCTCGAGAACATTACCAAACCGACATTTTCCAGTTCTGGAATCTTCAACGCAAGTCCCCTGAGTACTGAAATTAGCGTTTCATCACCGACTTTGTGGAGATCATCAATTACGACCAAGGCCGGGGATGTACTCAGGGCTTCTGACATTAGGTTCACAGCCATCTGGGGCTGTGGTACGGGAGAAGACGCGAGATAGTCTGACAGATCATCGCTTCCCATAGCAGATAGCCATTCTGCCATCGCTTCAAGAAAGGCCCTTGAGCCCTCCCAATCCTGACAACGGTGATAGAGTAGGTTCCTCCTGTGTGTGAAGCTTTCAATCAGTTTGGCCGAAAGTGAAGTTTTTCCGATTCCAGCGATTCCGGGAACTAATATCGAGCCGGACTGATGCTCCAGCAGATTTACCATGTTCTCCAGCTCTAATTCCCTGCCATAGAACCTCCTATTTCTGGGTAGGTCGCTAAGCGAGGTTACTAATTGCTTCTCGATATGCTTCGATAGATCTCGCTCAATCAAATCTGCTGAAAGGACTGACAAGTCTATCGTCCCGGTGTCGTCTAGGTATCTAATGACATCAACATGCCTTAATGGAAGATCGGTATTTTCCAGGGCTTCCGCAAGTTCCATGTTGGACGCTCTTCCATCCTTTCCGATTACCCTCACATTTTGCTTTCCAACTTTGGACCAAATATCATCAGCTAACTTTGCCCCCTCGTCAGTGAGAAAATACGCCTTTCTCTTCCTTGAAACACCTGTAACGTGGGCTTGCTTTTCTACCAAGTAACCTTGGTCCCTTAGGCCTGAGATGGCGCGTGGGACATTCGATCTGGCGATAGATACTGCATTTGCGATTCCCATTTGGGAAAGAGCGAACGGGACTTCGACTTTTTCGGCATGATCAACGTAGTCCCTGAGGTGCAGTAGAATCCTCTCTTGGACCCCCGGCTTTGGGATAGGGGTAACAGTCATGGGTGTATTAGCGGCAACATCTATTCAAGAATGTTCGTGAAGATAGAGCGTTGATTGATTCATTGATTATTCTCGCCCTCGGGGACCCATTCCTCTTTTTCATTGTCCCACAGCCAACCTGGGTGATCATCGTCTTTGACAAATCTGCCTTCTCCACTATCTGGTCTCTCATTCTTATTGTAGTTGTGAACTTCCTCGGCTTCATCTTCGAACTCGATAAAGAAGTAGGCGAAAGCTCCGATAGCAACAATGAGAACTATCGCAATTATTACGAACATCGAGAGGCCTCCAGAAGTAGTATCACTGACTGTAATCTTAGACCCTTCATAGTCCATACCTCCGTACTTGAACTGAGGGGTCGCAGAACCTGAAATTCTCGATGCAGGGATCCCGATTGACCATGTTGAGTCTTCTGATACTACGGTGCTATTCACAGGGGTTCCCCCTATTGTGGCGGTAACAGTCCTTCCTGGTAGTCCAACTCCAGTGAAAATAGCAGTCTCATCTTCTGATATCCTGGAATCCTCCGGGGCATCAACCACGAATTCTATTCCGACTACCTGAATACTCATCGGGATAGAGTTGGCCTTTGAGCTAAATTGATCCGATGCTACAAAGACAACATCATTGAGTGACCATCCAGATATATCTGCATCGAAGAATGACATCGATGTTGGGTTGTATCTTGCTTTTCCGTCGGCGGATATAGTAATCACGACAGGGTGTTGGTCATCAGAGTCGGTATCTTCACTATCATACACAGACAGAAGTAGTTCCTGATTTGGATCTGGGTCGGCAAAGAAATTCAGAAGGTCTATCTCAAAGCTTGTGCATCTATCTGCTGATTGGGAGTCTATTTCGCAGTATAGGACTACTTCTTCGGGCCATTCTGTTTGATCGAAAATAGGCTGATTGTTTCCTGCGTCCGGAGGGTTATCGGCGATTATATTGACTGTTTTCCATTCACTGTAGTCAAATCCGTCATATGACCTCATTCTAATCTGATATTCTGAGTTGTGCCTCAAAGCCCTTGAATCCCAAGTTGAAATGAACTCACCATTGGAATCGAACTCGGTGACTGATTCTGAGTGAACCTGAATCATGCCGTTAGCAGTGTCCAATACCTCAATATCCACTCGGGTGACGTCGTTATCATTATCCCTTGCAACACCAGAGAATGTTGATTCCTCTGAAACTGGCATCCTATCTGATTCCTTTGGGGATGATATACTGATAAACGGGGCACTGTTTGAATTATCGATTGTTAGCGTGAGTTCTGCTGGAGAGCACTCGTCGATTATCCCATTACAGAAATCTGAGTCAGAGGCCCAAATCTTGAATGTGTAATCAGCAACGATCCTTGGCTGTCCACTGAAATCCCATGTCCATGTCCAGGATGTACCGCCTGAGACTGGAGTAACAACTTGGAAATTTGGGCCCTCGATTTGGAAATATATTTCGGAAATATCCTTTCCGCATTGAGAAGGGCAACCATAGTAATCATACGCCGCTCCTTCAAACGTGACAGTTCCATCTGAGTGTGTGGAAAGCGGACTTGGGGAGCTCACAGAAACTGTAGGTGCTTGCGAATTCAGTTTTACTGAAATCATTGAAATGGGGCTGTAGTCAATACCATCAAAGGCGCGGAACTGGAAAACATAGTCTCCTTCCGCCATTTGTGACATGTCTAATTCGTAGTACCAGTCCTTGAATGGGTGGTTATCTCTGGTAACCTCACCATAGGAAGACCCTGAGGAGTCAATGGCCATGTTGGCTTCTGACCAGTCACTGGTAAATGGGTCCCTCACCTCTATTGAATGGACATACCCCTTCTGATCCCATTGTGCACTTTCATCGTTTGGATAGAATGAGGATAGGATTCCATCATGGGCGTTTCCTGTTATGTTGACCACCTTTCTGAAGGAGTGTCCTTGGTCCTGCGTGATGGACAGTGATGGTGCTAAATTGACTAAATTAGCAGTTCCCTGATAAGATGTGTCGTCTAATGTGAATTCGCCACTGTCCAATCCAAATCCGAACTTGTATGCAGTGTACCGATACAGGGAAAGTTCCCTGGTCCCAGCCGAATGATCGCAATCGTCGTCATCGCTATCTGAGAGGAGATCGCCATCGTTATCAATCCCATCTGAACATGAATCCTCATATTCATCATCCGCAAAACCATCTGGGTTATTTCCCCCTCCGAGACCCCTGAAATCTAGATGGAAGTCTGAAGGTAAAGCGAACCATGGAGTGTATCCATCGGACATTGTTTCGATATCGTAAAGGTCGTTTCCGAGAGCATCCTCTACCAGAATACTTGCTCCTTCCACTCTTTCCCCATTTACGAGTGCTTGGAACTTGACTAATTCGGCCCTCCTAACTTGCACGGCGTAAGGCGTTGGCTGAGTCTGAATTGCTATGGATGAACGGTCGATATTTGACAATCCTGCAAATGTCAAAACTGTAGAGTTGTTATCCATAGAAAGTGCCAGGGGGAAATTTCTGGGTGTAAGGTTATCGCAGTTAGAACACTCTTGGACTTCGGTTGGGATAATTCCATTTTGAAATCCGTTCAATGGCCATGCCTCTTGATCTGGCCACGAGAGGACAACGGGATACTGCCCCTCTGGAGGAGAAGGTATAGATTCTGATTGTACGGTTACGGCACTCTTGGTGATGTTGTATGTGGTGCCTACTCCATTCCAGATATTTTCAGAGAAAAAGGCTAATGTTCCGTACTGCTGATCCCCTGCATATCCAGAATCATAATGTTTCAAAATGGCACCTGTTCCAGCCGCATCCCAGGTATTTCTCCTGATATCCAATAGAGCACCAACTGATCTGATCCCATCTGAACTACCCGCATCGATTTCATTGTCATACATTGTCAATCCTGACCTGTATGCAAAAACTGCAGGACAAGTGAACTCTCCGCCAAAGTGTAATGAGCTGGAGCAAGTAGCTGGCTCGGTTGAAATTGTATTATTTGCTAGGAATGCCCTAGCTGCACTTGGAGCAGGTGCGTTACTGCCATACTCTCCTGCAATAATTGCCTCCCTGTTAGTATCGAAAATTGTATTGTTCTCTGCGATTACATCGAATGATCCGTACATCCAGAGGCCGTTCCATCCACCTATGGGCCCGATTTCATTGTCCATGATCTCAGCATAGCTAGAGAAAACAGCTATTCCACTGCCCTCTCCAGCCCCGGACAATTCATTGTTGGAAATATAGGCATGCCCCCCTCCATAAACAGTTATTGGAGTTCTCTGTGCAGTGGTAATCTGGTTTCCGGTAATGGTATTGTGATAGTCTAATTGGCCCACACTTTTCAGACTGTAGATGTCAATGCCGTTACAATTTACAGAGATATCTGAATTAGTTATCGAACCTGATGAATATCTTAGTGAGATTCCGTAATCGCCGATTGGGATTTGTGCGTCATCTATTTCGATGAAGGCATCTTCGACCCATACAGTGGGCTTCCCTCCAGCATTATTTCCACATCCATTATCTGAACCGATTAACACAGGGGAGGACATAATCAATGGAGTGATTGGAGTGCCTGAGCTGTAGATTTGAACTGCAGGACCATCGACCCCACTATCTTCATCATTTCCTACGATGTACTCACCGCCAACGAACTGTGGTTGCGCTAGGCCAGTTGTCAAGACGCTGCTCGAAGCGATATCCTGGAAGTCTATTTCCGTCAGAACCGGGCTTGCCCCGTCAAGAACTAATGCGGCATACTTGAAGCCATTCTGATTATCTACGAAATGTGGAATCCCCCAAGCCCCATCAATTGTCAGAAATCTCAATCCAGACTGTGAAAGATCGATTGAATCTCTGACTATCAGACCTTCATAGCAAGATGGATCGGTGATTGTGATTTCGTACTGGCCCTGTGATATTCCATTGCATTCGCCCTCCGCGCTTTCGTTTTCGGGCTCCTCCCAACTAAAGGTTATCCTCTGAGCTGAATTGGCATTACTGCTGGCACCGCATGAAGAAAGACCGATGCATATGCTTCCTCTGGCGTCTAGATGCGTACCATTTGGAAAGATGACATTGGTACTGGGCTCTATTATTAGTTTGGCCCCAGATGAGATTACAACGTCGCCAGTGAGTTCATGAGTTCCCTGCCAATATTCAACGCCGGAGATGGTTCCTGATGTGGTCTCATTGGAAGCCGCCACTGTCGAAGCAGGTCCAACCAGTGCAATGAAAATACTAGTCATCATCAGCATCACCAGAATTGATGAGCTGGTTCTCTTATTGCGGGCCATGATAAGGGGGCATCGGAAGCGGATTATAACAAGTCGGTATCTTCGTTTTAACCGGGCGTTGGAAAATCCATGATTAAAGATTGGAATTTAGTTCAATTGAGAGCTGATTTGCCCATTCAACGGCATTTAGTGAACCATATCCCGAAGTCGAACTATGATTTCCTTCCGATGAATCTGGCCTATCTGCTGAGTTTGCCAATGCTCTCTTCACCAAATCCATTTCTTCAGGGTCAATCTTGTCATTATCCCCTGCAATATCCTCTCCAAATTTCTCAAGTAACAAAGCTAATGCTCCAGAGACGAAAACTGTGGAGTCGCTAGTTCCCGAGGAGTAGGCATATGGTGGATTTAGACTAGTTGAGGCTGTTGAGAAAATATTTACCCCTGGGGCAGTAATTTCGGGTTTTTGGTCTGGATACGTTCTAGGCTGTCCGGTGTATGGGTCAGTTTCCGATCCAGAAGCACTGTCCCCCCATGTCAATCCAGAACTTCTATCAGCACCAACGGCAATCACACCTCTAATGTTGGCTGGGACAGATACGTCTGCAGATTCAATGCCTGTATTTCCTGCCGCGGCCACGACAAAAATTCCCGCATCTAATGCTTCTTGGACGGCAGATACAGTCTCTGTTTCCATTCCCATTCCTTGGCCCGGGTCAGAACCGAGACTCAGACTAATTATGTCTGCCTCTTGAGTGATCCTACACCACCTGATGGCTAAAGAAACTCTATCCTGCTGACCAGAGGTCCCCTCCGGACCCAATGCTAGTGCGACCGATATGGACGCTTCAGGTGCAACTCCCACAAAGGTGCCGTTCGAGGCGATGATTCCCGCCATCATTGTGCCATGGAATTCACTTCCAACATCCCTCACTTCCTGATTCCCTTCTTCGATGAAATCCCTGAATCCAACTAAATTTATCCCAGAGAAGTCGGGATGGCTGATGTCTATTCCTGTATCGACGATGCAGACAGATACTCCTGATCCATACAAACCCTCACCCTGTAATTCTCTGATACCGGTGGTTTCGTATGCCCATTCGGAATCTGGTAATATTGGAGTAAGATATGAGTTAATGAACGGCCATGAGAGAAGTAGTGCTACGGTCCCGATAGAGAAGAAGACTGCCCCCCATGGCCACAGAGCCTCCTTTAGTGGGTCGAGAGGCCAACGTAGCATGCGCGCTTCTTCGTCTGTCACACCGTAAGCAGATCCGGGATATCCCGGAGCATGGGGGTCCACTGTAGTCAGCAGCCTTGGGTCCTCTGGCTCGGGCATGAGCTCAAGGCGATCCATTGCGGGCATACTCCCTCCTGATGCATTGTGCATAAATAACGGTGTATCAGAACGGTGCATTAGGACGTCTTGAACGGGGCCTTGTGAGCATTACGATGGCGAAGATGATTAAACCACCCAACAAATACCCGATCCAGCTAGAGTCGGATTCTACTGCGGGCGATGAAACAACAAGATTCACACTACCTCCCTGATTTGGCTGGAAAGGCATCACTGTACCTTCGACCGACGACTCATTTAGCTCTAGATTAAGGTAATAGTTACCAGGATCAATGCCGTCTAAATCCATGGAAATATCAAAGTTGACCACAGAATTTGCTGGCACATCGCCGATTTCTATATCTGAAAGAACCTCATTGTTACAAGAAAGATCGGAACACAGAGTTGCATTAAGCTGAACGCCTATTGCATCAACAAGCCCCTCGTTCTTGACCGTAACGACCCAGGAGTTGACCCTCTCTGACACAGCATTTTCGCCGCCTGCAAGAAGCTGCTGAGTAACTATAGACACTATTGGGTTTGATACTCTTACCAGTATTTCCACGTCCGGGTATGTGTTTCCTTCCTTGTCCATCACTGAAACATAAATTGTGTATTCACCGGAGGCATCCTCTGGAGCAGAAACTGTCACTGAGTGAGTTGTAGCCGTAAACGGAGGGACAGTGTGTGAAGTCGAACCTGTCCTTTCCCATCCGTCGGGCAACTCGGAGTCATCGAAAACGAACTCGAATCTATCGTCCCCATTGCCATCATTTCTTATCTCCATAGGAATTTGGATTTCCTCACCCGGAGACACTCCATAAACAGGTTCCAGTGAGGTAACCGAGAAGCCGTGAATCTGAGGTATTCTGACTTTGACTGATGTTTCTTCGAAATACCCATCGGATGTGAAAAAGCTGATTTTCACATTGTGTCCACCGCTTAGAGAATGTGCTACAGTCTGGTTTGGTGGTGTCACTCTGACATTGAGGTCCTCCAAACTCATTTCCCCGTCCAATCCCATATCAAAGGACATAGACGAATTCCACTCCCCTGACCCATTGTGGAACTCGACAAGCCAATCTGAACCATCTGTTCCAGGAACAGTGGCCTGTGCGGAGAATGTATCCAAGGGCTCGTGGCCGAGGTAATCTGCTGAGATTACGAACTCTACCGGACTAAATGACATTGTGTCATTATCCATCAGAGCCAACATATCATCCTCTCCTGCGGAATGTGTGGGATCTCCTCCTGTGCCTTGAAGGACAGTTAGTGATATCTCACGGAATGGTATTCTGGAGTGGGAGACTGTGATTATCGGTGTTTCTTGTCCGGCTTCAATACCCACTGCCTGGCCTCCTGAATAAGTCATGTTAAGGCCTCTCTGCAATGATGTAAACTCGCTTGAGACGTCAATCACACCACCTGGGAGAAGCAGTCGGGTTGAGCCTTCATCATCCAATTCAGGAACCCATGAAATTCCCATACCCAAATTCATGATCAATTTGGGGTCATCCACATCTGAGAGTGTTCGCGATATTCCTTCGTAATCGAACCACTGAGTGTCAATCAATGCCCAACCTCCAGTAACTAGGTCCGAGTCAGTGAAGCCTCCCTCAATTACCTCTGCATCGATTAGTGACATTGAGACCAAGCCATGTTCCTCAGAGGATACCCTAACTATCCAGTTACCGGGCTCGACTGATGCAGACCAGTTACCATGCCACGAACCATCTACAATGGTTTTGACGGGTTGCACTGCATCCCTAACATATTCATCAGTTGGTATTAACTCTACTAGTAGGGAGTTTGAAATAAGTGAGAATTGTGTTTCATCGATGTAGGATATCTGCCCTCCAACATCTACTAGTTGAGCGGTCATACTAGAATCGGAATCAATAGGATCGTCTAGTAGTTCTATGCTCATGTTCATGTCATCGAACCCTTCTGCAGAAACATCCACACAGTAGTCCATGTTTGCTCCCAGATATACTGACCAAGAGCCAGAGATGTCTGAGTATTGGATTTCGTACTCTGATGAATCTGGCATCGAGGAGTCCATACATGAGCCATCCGTAATAGAAATCGAGGCATTAAACAATCCCTCTCCGATGTTGTATTCGGAGTCGTCATTCAGATCCCAGAAGACGCTTCCGCCGACCTTTGCCAGTCTTTCTGACGTAAAGTTGAGTTCGCCATTGTCTCCCGAAACCAATTCTACTAAGGTATCTGAAAGAACTTGCTTTACACCTGAATCTTCAGAATCTAGTGAAAGAGTCCAGTCTCCAGGGAAAATGGAGGCAATTGTGGATCCGTCCGAGTCAGTGGGTTCGAGTTCAACGGTGCCCAGGCCTTCCTCGGAGTGGGCCATTATGGACATCCCCTCCAAGACCTCACCGGATCCCTCAGTCAGGTTGATGACCGCGAATGCAGACTCCAAAGTTGAGAACGAGAGGTTCGTGGATGATTGGTCGTATGATGGAGAAAGTGTCGCCCTGAGTGTCTCGGTAACCCCTTCACTATTGGTCACAGAATCTATGCTAATTATCCAATCTCCGAGAGGAAGGTGATCGATCCATTTTCCATCTGAGTCGGTGTTTTGAATCTGTGTCCATCCTGTCTCAGTATTCGTCAGTTTGAACTCTTGATTGGCCAGGATACCACCGAGCTGATTCGTCAATGAAATGCTTGTTCTCCACTCTGGCAAGAATGCTGCAATCCTTTCGACGGAGCCTCCTTGCAATGGGATGTCGAATGGTAGAACTTCAGTCGAAAGCATTGTTCCGAACAAATCGCCCTTCGAAGCATCCGATATGGGTACGGAGACTATGTATGACCCCGGCTCTAAGGATACTTCGGCTATTCCTTCACTTGTCCATTGAGTCCCATCGAAAGTGATGTTCATGCCCTCCCCGGCTTGAGACGTCGGGATTATTTGGAAGTCATATGATACAGGAGTCCCATTGGAGAAATTCAAATCGCCTGAATTATCCATGAACATTTCCAAAGACAGAGTACCATTAGGAGGCGATAAAATCAGTTCCACTGAGAAGTTTGAGGAGTCTATGAACTTGGTAACCGGTGAAACTTCAATTTCGGAATCTAATATGTCAAATGTCCATTCACCGTCAGGCAGAATCATCTGGAACTTTCCTTCACTGTCCACAGATTTCCTCCATGTGACGTCGTAATCGTCATTTTGTGCTGAGACAGTTAGCTGTTCCCAGCCCTGCAGATCGTCCGTGTAGAAGTTGTTAGCTCTAGTGATACTTACTAATCCGAATACATTAGTGCCTGGAGTTGCCACCATGACAAGGTCTTCCATGTCAGAGGAGACTGTGAATTTGGTACCATTAACAAGGCCTGCCACTGAACCTTCCAGTGTAGCGTCCACAACTGCCCCTTCAGGCAACGTAACTGTAAACCGGCCTGATTCGTTGGTCATTGAGGAGGTTGAGAAACCTTCCCAATCGAATTTGATTATTGTATCTGCTCCGATTATTTTTCCGTCATCTGGATTGAAAATCGCTGAGGTGTTTTCCTCGTAGTAAACGATTCCAGATATCTCGACGCTAGTGACGAAATCAAATTGCTTGGACGTGTCAGAGGATATTTCGAACTCTTCCCAGACCTGCTTTGAATCTGACAAAGCGTGATCAATAATCCACGAGCCGGGAGATAGCTCAGCATGGTATAATCCGGTGTCATTTGAAAACCTCGCATCAACAGGTTCTGAGCTGTCATCACTTGAGCTTAGCGTGATTACCAAATCTGGTACAGAAGCCCCCTGATCAAACATCTCAAACTCGATATCGAAGGTCTGCGGAACAGGGGAAGGAACAATTACGTTGGCGTAGATTTCCGAGTCAAACTGGAACTCCTCAGAGATCTCATTGAACCCATCTTCGTCAATATCGACAACCACCGTGTAATTATTTTGGTGAATTGGCCCATGTCCATAGCTTCCCGAATCATCGGGATACATCCTACAAGGGGCAAACATGGAAATCGAGCAATCTTCTATGGCATCTGAGAAATCTGCTCCTTCACTAAGTAGAGCCGCGTATCCATCGATCACAAGCCCCGACTCTGAAATCAATAACCCTGATATTACATTCCCGGGGATGTCGACTTTCTGAGACTGGGCGCTTTGTGTGGCGCTAACAGTGAAGACTTCGCCCACATCGACTCTTGACCCATCTCCCAGAATGGCAGTAATGGCATAATCGCCTGGGATCATGTCCCTAAGGTGGAAAGTTCCAGCCTGTACCATGGGTCCACTGAAATCACCAGTTCCAGAGAAAATCCCTGTTCCGTTGATGGTTCCATAACTCTCCAAACCTTCGCTAGTGTCAACCTCGAAGAGTCCAGATCCAACCATGGATGAGTGGCTGAGCATTTGAGTGAACTCGGTAGATCCGTTTGAAGTAAATCTTCCACTGGCGTTAACAATCCCGTCTATGAGGATGTCTCCGGATTCCATGTGACAATACGATTCATTTTCGGGCATGGTATCGTTATCCCCACAACCTGAAATCGATACCTCATCACTAGATTCACTGATTAGTGACCCAGAGAGAGTGCCACGGCCATCGAACATTCCTTCTCCCACGAGTGTGTGGTTATGCTTAATTTCCTGGGTGTAATTCCCAGTGAAGTCGGTAACAGTGGAGATCGAGGTGGTCCTTACTGAGCCCTCGCCAGTAAACAGGACCTCCCCAATTCCATTGAAGGAGAGGGCCTCGCCAGATACAGTTCCATCTGAAGTTGCTACTCCATATGCCGGCAGGGAGATTTGGTCCCATTCAGGGATTAGCTCCACAGAGGCGCCTTCGACTGCGTTACCGTCAAAGTCTTCGGTTGAGGACCAAATGAGCTGCCCTGTTGCTTGTGCTGGTTCCACGGTCAGAGAGACCTCAACCACCTCCTCTCCGTTTGAATGACCGTCGAATGCTGAAATATTCACAATCTGCTCGGTAAGCCATGTGGATCCTGAAACGTTGCCCAGAATCCCCGAAACAGGATTGATTGCCCGAGATACTGTGTTGGATTCTGTTAAAATCTCAGTCATACTGTATGTGCCTGACATCATAGTGGAGCGTGCTGATTCCAAATTTGGCTCCCCGAAGAATGCCGTTACTCTAATTTTTCCAGCTGGCGCTCTGAATTCGAATGTTCCATCCTCATCTGCGTCAGTCGTTCCTATGGGTATCCAATATGTTCTTGTATCCCTGTCAATTACATGTCCATTTTCATCTGGGTCTTCCTCGCCACTAAAAGCATCCCTCTCGATCAACAGTCTGGCGTTCGGAACGGGCCCGATTCCATCAAGTTCTACAGTTCCCGTAAGAGTGGCTCCACTGTAGTACTTCAGTATCTTGACCTGAGTATTTGCCGAACCTATTGAAGGGTCGACGCAATCATCGTCAATCTTCTCCCCTTCCTCATCCAACTCGCATGGCAGGTCGTACCAATTCGCCAGAACCATGTGGTTCATCATAGCCCCTGGAAGGGGTATCCCTGGCTCTAGGTATGAGCCGGGGGTGCCGTACATGTAGAAGTGAGGGGCGGGCTGAGCCGCATCTCCCGGGAGTCCGAGTGATGAGGACCCATACCCAACATATGTCCTTGCTACCATGGTATCAAAGAAAGCATCCTGATGGTTGTAATCAATATCGACCATCTGAATCATTTCACTCGCATCCGAGGCCGCACCAGACTGCTGTCTGACAATGTCATTGAGATACTCTTGCTCGTACTCTTCCGCGGTTCTAAGGATAATAGGACCATCGACTCCCCTCTGTGTTTGATAAAGCGTGGATATGTAATCATCCAAATCCAATCCGGAGAGTCCAGTAGGGGCATGGAAGATTCCTGTTGTCTGACCCCTGTGGTAGTTGTAGTCTGCATAAAACGACCCCCCGAGCGGATAAAGCCTGTTGTCTACTGCAAAATACCTGATGTCATTATTCCTCTCAGTGGTCACTCCTAATCCTGCTTCATAATCTTGAACATCGTAATATACTTCACTAGTTATTTTGTGATATAGTTCAACCATCTCATCCATGTCCAGAGCCTGAGTCAGGAAGGCTCTGGCCATTCCTAACTTAGAATTCTGCCTGTGGAGGCCGGTAGAAATGTCCTCGAAATCATCAATCAGATCGGTAGTGTATCTGTAATTGCCTATCATGTAGTGAGTGGTCTTTTCTTGGTATTCGCTGACTCTTCCCCTCATTTCATCAAAGGTGGCCTTGGCTTCGGACTCATTCGATGGCTCACCATATGGCTCATTGTCAAAGTATACCATCCATGACTCCTCAAGTGAAGGAATTCCGTTCTCGTCCAAAAGGTGCCCCCTGAGGAGGTCTACGGCTCCGTCATTTGCAACGACGGCCATTGACCTGGCCAGAACGAGGTCTGAGTCCCCGGTACCTAAGGTCATGATGGTCTTGAACTCATCCAATTGCGAATCTGAGAATGCAGATCTGATGACGTCTTCAAAATCTTGGGTCATTTCTCCTGAGTTTGACCTAATGTCCCCCTGAGCCAATGTGGCTATGAACAAAGCCAGTGTGTCTTCTTGTCCTTGTGAGAGAAGCATTCCTCCGCTATGGGGAATTCCTGATTGGAAGTTATCGGCAACTGTTGGATGCTGTCCTTGTGCCAATGCCTGGAATCCGTAGTCCCACCATGAGACAAAGGCTGGCCTCTGACTGAATCCTTGTTCAGAATCCTGCTCAGAGAGCCAACGGTATGCATCGTTCCAATCGGCACCATTGAAACCGGGGCCGAATGTCCCCATGTATCGAAGTCCTGATTCTGGATCATATTCTTCGTCGTCGAGTATCGAGAAGTCTCCGATAGACCATCTTAGGAAATCTGGTGCGATTTCGTAGATTGTCTTATCGACATCCGTAGCAGCTTCCTCCCCTCTTGGGATGGCTGAGTCGATTCCGTAAGTGGCATGCTGGCTAGCGACAAGCAGGAATACCATCATTAGCGCCGGTATTCCGGGGTGCCTTCTGGAAGCAGTGAATGTGGATCTCCTCCTGGCGGAGGGGTTGCCGACGCCAGCCCTCCGGTACTCTTTCAGGAAATCTGATGGATTAGCTGCGCCCCAAAGCATGGCTATTCCGATTCCTCCTACTACTGCCATCGCGGGTGTTGCGTTGAAGATGAATCTACCAGCACTCCAGGCCATGTATGCAGCAACGATTGTCCAAGAGCCGAGGAAGAGGTGGCTCTGTCTACCCCTTCTCGCGCCTCTCCACAACAGAACTACAGCGCAAGAAATAGCGATAATTGCGACTATCGGCCCATAAGAGGCGAACAATACCCCTCTGCTTGGTGCCTGTGCCTCACCGATAGTTCCGAAGATCTTGTTCTTCGAGAAGTAGAATCCACCGGTGAACAGGACATCCCATCCGTTGTACCATTCCAGTTCTTGAAGAATATAAAGGGTCATGAGAATTGCACCAAATAGTGCAGTGCCACTCCCCACCACTAACAGCCATGGTTTGTCCCTAAAGGAGCATGTTACCCATCCTAGGGCCATAGTGAATCCGATAATGTAGAACATTGGTTGGAAGCCACTTGGGTCGAAAAGCAAGTCGAGACCGGGCCATATGTAAAACGGGAGGGGGACTAAGAATGCCGTAAATAGCATCTGAAGGGCTGCGGAAGTAATTGGTAGGCTGTCCCTCCCCCTAAACAGGTTGAGGATTGCTTGGACTGAGAATGCAAGGAAAAGTATTCCCGGCCCGTAAACGAAACCCTTCCATCCCAGGGCGGCTGTAGCGAACGATATTCCTGAAAGTGTGGCGCAAGACATTACCAGTGAATTCCTGTGCCACATTTCTCTGATACCTGCAAACAGGTAAAGCGGATTGCGACTAGTTTCTGGGAAAATCCTCTCGTCCTTTATACCTTCAACTGCTCTGACCCAGAAATAAAAGGCCATTGAAATGAAGAGCAGTGCGAAAGAGTCGTGATCAGCCAGAGCGAAGGTAGAGTGGCCGATGTGGCCGGGCATGAGTGTGATTAGCCAAGCGGTGACCACACCGGCAAGGTTGCTGTGTACTCTTCTTGCAATCCCTGCCAATGGGAGTAAAATTAGAGCCCCATATATTGCGGGCATTGCTGAGACGCTCCACCAGACCATCTGATCTCCAGATGAGTCAGTCAGCCAATTGAGGCCGATTCCTCCCAATGCAATTGACCATGAGAATAGAGGAGGACGAGGATTAATTACGCCCATTGGATAAGACCTATCTGAGTCAAAGATGAAGTGGCTTCTCTCGGCAACAACGTAGTCTATTACCCTCTTCATGTACCAAGGGTCGGAACCTCCAGTCATGTCCCATAGCTGAGTCCCGGAAGCGTTCATCGCTGGGAGGACGTTCCATCCTGTCCTAATGGCGAGGGATACGAACAATGCCATGGAAACCATGATTCCGTAGTAATTTGAGTTCCACCAAGACCTAAGAGCGCTTGGCTCTCTGAGGGGAGCAGTGTCACCAAAGTACCCTCGAATCGATAGGATATATGCGGCGACATTAGACCAGAATATGAGGAAGAACCATGCGGCTGCAGATGTACTGCTTCCTGACCCTTCAGGAAGGACTTCTATGCCAAGAGGGTTTCCAATTTCCACTAGCCTTGCAGCGGAGTATAGAATCCAGTTGACCGCAGTTAGTGCTGCAAGAACCTGCCACTTCTCAGATCTAAAGAACGCCCACATGAAAATCACTGCAGTGGTCGCCATGGCCCAAATCGAGCCAAGATACTCGTGCTCTGAGTACTTCGTTAGGGCATTTGAGACCACTTCCCCGTCGACTATGATGGTGTCTCCGGAAATTGACAGGAGCCATAGAAGTGGTAACATCTGAACAAAAAAGATGACTGCGAGTGTAGCAAGAAGTAGTCGGGATGCTTCCTTGGAAAAATCGAAAGAGGGGAGGCTGGAGAACAACCTTCCTTCGCCTGGCTTGTCTAAGCTACCTCTCATGGAAATGGCTAGGATAAGCCCCATTGATATGGAAGAAGCCCAGAAAGCGAATAGCACAGAGGCTGCTGCGGATCTCGATGCATCGATCAGTTCTGCCTCTGATCCAGACCATGAGCCTGACCCGAAGCCTGTAGATGCGGCTAAGGAAACTGCCAAGTAGAACCCTATGACGGCAGTCAGTAGGAGGTTGGACTCTTCTCTTCTGTTTGAATTCACCAGAATCATTGTCACTATACCAACTGTGGCAAAAGTAAAGGGAACTAACGTTTCAATCTCGATAATTCCTGGGAAAAGTTCCGGGATTGCGGAAACAAGTGCAATGAGCAATGTAGAAACTGAAATCTTGAAGCGAGGCGGCATTCCGAGATCAGAAACAGCAAGGACCCTACCTACACAGGCCGCAAATGCGGCCGTTAGTGGGAGGGTCAGGATTCGCAGGTACCCGTCATTCTCCATGTTTCCGTTTGCCAAAGCCTCGGCCCCTAGGAAAAGTGCCACTAAAGCAGCCAAAATGGCTGAAACTGGCACGAGTTCCTTCACAGGATTCCCGTCTGACTTCGCATCATCTCTATCGTTCATCGTTTTCACCGTCTGCTTAGCCTGAAGGCTAGCGTCGTCGCGATTTTACATTCTGTTATAACCGTTCTCAGAGACGAGATCTAGTTACACTGGCAAAAAGTTACTCTTTGGGAGGCAGTGCCCTGTGCCCGATATCGTTTCTGAAGTGTGATCCTTCTAGTGTAATCGAGTCGATAATTTGGTATGCAACATCGATGGCTTGGGATAATTTGGGCGCGATTCCAGTCGCCGCTAAAACCCTGCCCCCGGAGGAAACCATCTTGCCACCTTGCATGATTGCCCCTGCGAAATGAACATATCCCCTGGATAGCCCCTCATCGATCGTCACGTCAGCCCCTGAGATTTCCTTCCCGGTCTTGGATAAATCTGGGTATCCCTCCGATGCGAGGACCACTGTTGCGGATGAGAGAGTGGAGAAGACAGGATCTAGGCTGGAAATATTTCCTTCTGCGGCCGCAAGAAGGATCTCCCCGAGGTCACTTTCAATCAGTGGGATGGTTACTTGTGTCTCAGGGTCTCCGAACCTTACATTGAACTCTACCACACTGGGTCTACCGTCAGAGTCTATCATCAATCCGACATAGAGAACCCCCCTGTATGGAACCGATTGATTTCTAAGATAGTGGTGCATAGGCTCGACTATCTCCTTCAAAACCCTGCTGTGGACAGAGGGGGTTACAACTGGTGCTGGGGCATAGGCTCCCATTCCTCCGGTATTGGGGCCCTTGTCCCCGTCCCATGCCCTTTTGTGGTCTTGACTCGGTGGTAAACAAACATAGCCCGACTCATCCATGATTACCAGCAATGATGCCTCTTCTCCATCGAGAAACTCCTCGACAATCACAAATCCATCCTTTTCGATTGAGTCATGAATAAATCTCTCAGCTTCATCAGTTTCTGATGTCACCACAACTCCCTTGCCCGCAGCCAAGACATCCCTCTTTACCACCCATGGAGGAGGGTTTTGAACAAGAAAATGCTTGATGTCAGAATTGTGGTCGAGTCTTGTTACAGCTGCTGTGGGGATGCTTAATTGTTTCATCAGATCTTTTGCATGCATTTTTGATCCTTCCAACATCGCACCCTCTGAATGAGGCCCGAAACAAGGTATCGAGATTTCTCTGAGCCTGTCCGTTATCCCTTCAACTAGAGGCCCCTCTGGACCGATGACTACCAGATCGGCACCGATTTCCCTTGCCAAACTGACTAGCCCATCGATATTGGAGGCTTCCACTGGATGGTTAGTCCCTACCATTGCGGTACCAGCATTTCCAGGAGCAATGTGAATCGACCCTACGGAATGGCTCTGATGTAGGCCAATGGAAATAGCATGCTCCCTTCCGCCGGAACCGACTATCAATACGGTCATTCCCTCCATGAGAGACCGTAAGGCGATCCAGAAATAACTCTGCTGATTCTTTCAGTAAGGAACGGACTTAAGGCCGAGTTTGTATCCTAATATGTTCGCCGCTCTATGAATCACAGGAGTGAGCACCAGTAGGGCAAGGATTTCATCGACTAGGTCGGGACTAGTGATTATCTGGCCGTCAAATAATATGAAAGAAGCCATGAAGATAGTGACTGCGAATGTCATTGTATCAAGGAGGGGCGCCTGCGAGCTCTCCGAGCCCTCTCTCTTGTGTCCCTTCCTTCTTTTGAAAAACGATCCTATCAAATCCCCGCTCATGCATGCGATACCTAGTGTGAATCCCATTGTAAAGGCCGCCCCCCACTCATTTCCGATCCAGAACCAATCGTCCTGCGATGCCCACAGTGTAGGGTCGATGAATGGCCTAGATCCTGATTCTGACCTCCCTCTGAAGAAATTATGTGAGAGTATTGCTAGAATGCCACTAAAAAATGCGCCTCCTAGGAAACCATTCCACGTTTTTCCATCCCCCAGTACCCTGAATCCATCGCCGAGTGTCCTCCCCCTATCTATCACCAAGCTATCAAATCCGAGTCTATCTGGAATCCATTTCCCGAAAAGCATTGCACCGGTATTGGCCAAGTAAAATGGGCCATACATGATCAGGACTGTCGCGATGTTCAGTGCAAATCCCCATGATGAGTCATTGAATGACTGAGAAAGGGTCTGTACAGTTTCCACGACATGCCCAGTCGTTGTCGGTGTATGAGTAATTTGGTAACCGTAGCATACGCACTAATTCCGACTTCAGCAGGGAAATCATTGATTTGCCAGTTGTAACCCCTAGGGCTATGAGCAAGAGAATTGCCATGCTTCAGGCACTGATTATCATAGCTTCCACAATGATGGCAAGTGGAGTTGCATCTGGACAAGAATCTGAGACTGTTATAGATACAAGCGTTTCTTGGGATTCTGACGAAGTATACCAATGTCGCGATGACATCAGAGTCGCCGATGGAGGGGTACTCACAATCAGAGACACATTAGTCGACTTGAGCTGTAATATCATGGTTGATGAGGGGGGAATCCTAAATCTGGATAATTCCATACTCCAATGCGGAATCTGGGATGAGCCTGGGAATCCAGACGGAATGGATTGTGGCAATGGATTGATGGGATATGGTTACTGGGATGAAGAAAGCAGGGCCTCATTCAGAGTCCCTAATGATGGCATAGAGGGAGATTTCACCATGACCATGCATTCCGTTGGAGGGGTCAGCTACTACGGGGGCCAAGCGTTTGTGGGTGACTCGGAACCAATCTCACTAAACGGAAGCAGTCACACATTCGAGTTCAGCGATGTAGATGATGAGGAAATTTGGATCGGCTTGATAGGTTATGGGCAATCATCGGTTTCAGTATCAGAGGTTGTTATTGAGGTTGGCAATTCAGAGATAGTAATCGAGGGAGTTCACCTTGATAGAATGAATATGATGGCGGCAGGTCCTAGACAGTCTGAAATCGTGGTAAACGGACACATGAGTATGAGTAGCTCTTACCTAACCGGGGCCAAATTAACCATCGGCGAATACGGTTCCATTGTTTCCAATGATAGTAGTTTTGATAGGGTCGGACCAATAATATCCCTAGGGGACGGTTCTGTCGTCCGAATAACTAACTCAACATTCAGTAACAGCCTGGATGACCATGATGTAAGGGGAACAGGATTCAGTGAGATAACCTGGGAAAATACCAATGGGAGCGGAGGATTCACAGACAGATGGGAAAGGAGGATTGTGGATCAGAAGGTAATTTTCGATTCCAAAGGGGTGGTTTTCAGGGTAAATAGCATGGGCGTTTCCGAATCCACATCGTTCGAGTCCTTCAGCAATGACCTTGGGGAGGCCATCATCAATGGAGGAGGAGAGAGGGTCGTAGAGATCGGCTGGTCAAATGGCACCATCTGGAAAGAGGCGGCTACAATCGAGATAATCTCATACAGAACAGGATGGAACCCCGATGGCTCCGGAATAGATGACTACGGGGGATACTCGATACCTCTGAGTTGGCAAGATACGCAGTATGTTGGAGGCAATACCCCCTATGTTGAGTGGTTAGCACTGGAGTTCGTCAATGAAGATGATGGCCAGAATCTTGTTGGCTATGCGGGCGGGTCTGTTCCGATTCGTGCATCGTTCTCCAACAGTGGAAGTGCTCCTGCCAGTTTCTACATCTCTTGTGAGGTGGTGGAGACAGGCTTGGACGCTGACATAGGTGGTTTCCAGGGAATTGTACTTGGTGCTGGCGAGTCCGGTGAGATAATCTTTGATTGGAGAGGGGGGGAGACAGGGTATTTCACATTGAATTGTCGGGTTCTTACTCCTACACAACTGGTCTCTGATAATTCATTCGGAGGTGGCTCGATTACATCTGATACCATATTATGGACAGAGAGTGTGGACGATGAGGGGCTTCCAATGGTTTCCATACTGGTTGCGATATTCGTATCTGTTTTGTTGGTAGGAATGTGGTTAGTCAGAAGTAGTTCACAAGTCGAAGAGGAAGAGGAAGATTACGTTAGAGAAATATAGTGAATATCATTGCTATTTTTGTTGTGAGTAATAAACTGGTAATGATGCATTATTAGTCGTAATTATAAAATCCCCCTCAGCCACACCGGCTGTTGATAAGATGATTGTACGAAGCGATGATGATAAGAGATTACCTGTAACTGTTCTCACTGGTTTTCTTGGTTCTGGAAAGACTACCCTTCTGAATCATATCCTTTCCAGTACAGAGCACAATATGAAGTTCGCGATTATCGAGAATGAGTTCGGAGACATCGGGATTGACGAGAACATAATCGTCGAGAGCTCAGAGGAGAGCATAATCGAGGTGATGAACGGATGCATATGCTGTACTGTGAGAGGTGACCTAACTGAACTACTGGATGGGATGTATGACAGAATCAAGGACTTTGACGGGGTACTTATAGAGACGACGGGGCTGGCGGACCCAGCTCCAGTCGCTCAGACATTCTTCGTAGACGAGAGGGTTGTTGACAGGTACAAACTCGATGGGATCATCACGGTTGTTGATGCTAAGCACATAACCCAGCACGTTGAGGAGGAAAAACCCGAAGACGTAGAAAACGAAGCTGTGGAGCAACTCGCATTCGCAGACAGGATTCTGCTCAACAAGATAGACCTAGTATCGCAGGAGAGGCTTGAAGAAGTTGAGAGTACTATCAAATCGATAAATGGTTTCGCTCCCATTTACCAAACAGAAAACAGTATCATAGATCCAGCTGAGCTGATAGGAATCGGTTCTTTCGACTTGGAAAGGACGTTGGAGATGGATCCTGAGTTCCTAGATACAGATTCAGAGCACGAACACGATCAGCGTGTGACATCGACTAGCGCGAAGTTTGCTGGAGAGCTCAACATAAACAAACTGGAGGCATGGATTGGGGACTTGATGCGTGATAAGGCTGAAGACCTGTTCCGTTACAAGGGAATACTTGCTGTGAAGGGTATGAATCAGAAATTCGTATTTCAAGGTGTCCATATGCTATTTGGAGGAGACTTTAGTGATGATTTCCACTGGAAAGAAGGCGAGGAGAGAGAGTGTAGGTTCGTCTTCATAGGACGAAATCTAGACCATGATGCCTTACAGGCAGGACTGATGGATTGCAAGGCTGAGAAACTACGCTTCAGAGTCGGCGATAGAGTCTATGCCAATATTGGCGAGTTCACAGAAGGAAAGATTCTGAAGTGCTGGGATCAGGGAAATCCCTACCGTGTAGAAATACAAAATGAAGAGAAAACTAATGTTTGGGTTCCAGTCGATAATGATAATTATGTCATTGAAATGGTTTGATTCAATCTGTGTTTTATCGGAGGATCGGAATTGTCGATTTCAGTAATTATTTGCAATGGGTGTTGCTGTGGCCGTGTAGAGAAAGGACATAACGAAGTTCCAATTGATGAATTAGAGGCCGCTTGGGAGGCGAATCGCATAGGTGAAGCAGTAAAGCTCACAATATCAGATTGTCTTGGACCTTGCAGTATGCACAATGTTTCATTATTGAACACTGGGAGTGAGAAGATCTGGCTCGGAGAGCTAAGTAGTTTGGACGATTACGAGGCTATCGTCGAATGGGCGATTGAATCATCAGAGAAAAAGGAAGGTTCCAAGCTACCGGAAATTCTGGAAGCTAGGCGGTTTGTACGCGTGGGAGAGTCCATAGTTCGATTGAGGGATCTCGGTTAACCTACGAAGTTACCATTTCTGTAGTCGATGAAGGCCTGCTCTATCTCTTCTCTCGTGTTCATCACAAATGGCCCATAACGAGATATTGGTTCGTTCAACTCTGGACCGGCAAGAATAAGAAATTCAGAGTCCGATTTGGATTTGATCGAAATTACATCACCCTCTGAGAGAATTCCTAACTCTCCATCTTTGATCTGCTGTTTCGTCCTTACGCCAAATGCAACAGGGCTGATTTTCACTTTAGTTTCGTTTTCTATTTCTATCTCTCCTCCGAATACGTATATCATTCCGTTGAGTCCAGATTCGAGTTCTTGTGACAAACGTGAACCACTGTTCATTTTTACATGAATTAGGCTGATCGGGATTTTCGTGTCTATAGCCGACTCCTCGCCCATGCATTCCCCTGCAATCACCCTTGCCCATACCCCGTTCTTTTCTACCGTGGGGGATTCGGACGAGGGTACCTCCTGATATCTAGGTCGCATCATTTTGTGGGATGCGGGGAGATTGACCCAAATCTGGAAACCATGGGTCCTTCCTCCGTCTCTGAGCATCTCCTCATGTGGCTCCTCGCAGTGGATTATTCCACGTCCTGCCGTCATCCACTGGACGTCTCCAGGATTCAGTTCCCCCTGATTGCCTGCACTATCCTCATGCCTCATCCTCCCATCCAGAAGGTAGGTAACTGTCTCAAATCCACGATGAGGGTGCCACGGTGCCCCAACAGCTTCACCGGGACCATAGTTGACTGGGCCCATCTCATCAATGAGGAGGAATGGGCTCATTACCTTCCCCATCCTGAACGGGCGACGTACCTTGAAGCCCCCCCCTTCTGTGACGATGTGTGTTGGTACAATCTCAACAACACTACGGGAGGTATTCATATCGTGGCGAATCAGGGTCTTACGCTTAACTGCTAGTATTATTCTTTGGAAGAGCGAATATACCGCGGAATTTTCTAGGCCCTTGACGGCTAGCAACTGTTAGTCACAGTCCATGCTTCTTCAGTGTCCTGTGGATTAGTATTGTTGGGGTCATTTTCCTGATCCCCTCCCTGCTCCTCGTAATCGTAAAACGAAGTGTATGTTACAGCTGTCCCGTCAGACCAAGGCGAGTTTTGGGTTACAGATACCGTGAACTCGTAACAGCCATAATCATCTGTCCCCCAATCCTCGATTGGGATATATCTGGTGTTCAGATTAAAGTCGTCTACAGACCCTTCGAGCGGTAGTTGAGAGCCCTCTGCACCGACATTAGCAGAGCCTCCGCCATATTGTCCGTTTCCAGAATCCCACTGAGCGAGACCGTTCACTACGGTAACTGTGGGATATGAAATTGCGACGGTGCCGCTCTCGTGAGTTAGCGTGGCATCAAGAGTGTAGTCGGCATAAGGAAGCCCCCCTGGGGGGTTGGAGCCAATAGCGTCCAATCCAGCCCAAGCCGTTAGAGCAACTCCAATGACGCACGAGTCCTTGGAACTATCGCAGTCCGCTCCAGTACCTATTGATGCGGCGGTTGCACTCTTAACGTCGTCAATCGTCCTCTGAAGGTGGATGGACTGTAGCAAGAATGACGCTTCGGAAGATCCAGCTGATACTGTCACAACATAGTCATTCGAGGAATGAGAGTTTCCCGAGTACCAATCAGATACCAACAGGGTTATCTCACCATAATCTCCTATTCCGTCCGATCTATCTATGGAGAATGGTAAATTTTCCTGGTAAACCGATTCTCCCCCATATGTTATCGATACATCGGCAGAGGAAGCTGGAGATGACCCCCTTATTGTTAGTGTTATTTCTGTGGAGTCATCCGATAGCTCACTTTCAGAGATAGTGATGGACTCTGAGAAAGTCATGCCTGCGATGTAAGGAACAGCAGCTAACATCAGATAACATATCACAATGACGACTGTTTTCTGCCTGCCCAATCCATTCCAGACCATGTAGAAAGAGCCTGCAAATAATGAAAGAGGAATCAGTCCGAAAGGAACTGGGTCTACAATGTCTTGCAGAGTGTAGCTGTCGAGGAACCACATCAGAATGAATGCTAGGAGACCAACGGCCGCACCGATCTTAACGGGGAGTGATATCTCAAATTTTCTAGAAGGGATGGGCTGGGGTAATGCCTCTGCAACTACCTCATTTACCATTGATTCACCATCAGACGACATCTGTTGCCCCATAGCCTTCTCCAACAATCCACCGCCACTCATTGTCATGCCTCTTGCTTTTCTAGGGAGGAGTTCAGGTTATCAACCCGTTGCTGGAGAGCGTCGAAAACTATGCATCGTTAGAATATTCTAGAGTCCAACGGGACCAAATTACCGTCCTCATCCATTTCTAATACGCCATCGTCCCTCTTACTGCCAACAATGGCTGCTGCGGCCAATGCAGTCATCATCATCGAGCCTAGCATTCCAAACCCTGGTAGGTAGACGCCACGAATGTAGATGGTCATAGATTGGACCATGTAGTTGGGAATTCCTTCTGTTCTGACTGAGTACTCAGAGGTAGCTTTGAATTGTAAATTGAAGAATTTGTCCGTCCAACCCTGATTCTTGGGAGTTCTGATCTGGACGCGAACCTTCTCAGGTGGGGCCGAAGATTCAATCTCGACAGAGACCAAAGGAAGACTGATTTGGAAGCCCTCATCGTTTAGCTCATCGTAATTTACTATTTCCACGTTGAACCTGTCCATTGCATTACCATCGTTGTAAACGTCGAAAGACATCAGCACATCCACCCGTGGCCTGAGCTGCATGAACGCAACATCGGAGGCGACTCTGAGCCTGCTAAATTGCTTAATTACTGCTAGAACCTTGTAGGTCGTAGGAGCCCCATTGGGCCACGTGATTCCATCGGCCTGAACCACTTGGGCAGTGATTGAGATCTGATGTTGACCTTCTGGCATTCTCAGGTCAGCCCTTAGAATAACTTGGAAGCTGACATCCGCACCCGATCCAACTGACATAGATGCAGGACCAGCTGAAATTAATGCACCAGATTGAATCTGGAGGTCTACTTTCTCACTGTGAACTGTTGGGTTCTGAAGAGTGCAATAGACAATTGAAGTCCTCGTTGCACCGGGGTAAACCTCGATTGGCTGGGGGTTGTCACAGGTGAGAGTTATGTCAGGAGTAGGATTGGTCTGAGCATGCACAGAAGCGGCACCAGCCCATGTACTCAGAAAGTAAACCATCAGAATCAGCATGCTGGTCCTAACTGAGCTTCGGCTTGACATCGTAATGTTGGCACTCGAGACCGTATTTATGACTTCGCCCCATCCGATTAAGAAAATAGCCAAAATCCTAAGTTCTGCAAAGAGTGGTGGACCCGACCGGATTTGAACCGATGACCACTCGGTTATGAGCCGAGCGCTCTAACCAACTGAGCTACGGGTCCTGTCCTCCCTGGCTAGCTACCAAGTCAAGAACCTTGCCGAAGAATAACTTGATATTTAGCAATGGTAACCATGAAGCGTCGGACCCCCTCCACGCAAGTCATGACTAAGTTATGGGTGATGTTCTTCACTTCGCTTCTCCTTGTCTCTGCTATGAATTTCTATGCTGTTGTCAGGGAACCCGATATGATTGAAATTGACGAAATCCGAAACTTCCCCAGGGAGACTGTGAAAATTGAAGGGGTACTAACTGGATATGTTAGGGACCCCTACGGAGAAGGAGCTGACAGAATAGACCTTCAGGTACAGGAAATAAACGGCCATTCTGTTGCCAAGGTAAGGTGGAACGTGGATTGGAATAATGATGTCCCCCCCATTGGCACGATAGTTACTGTTGAAGGTGAGGTCTCTGAGTGGAATGGTAGGATTTGGCTCCAATCAAATGGCTATGGTGCGATAATCGCCCAGAGTGGTTTCATAGACTTTACAGAAACCAAACTTGTCGAGGTGGGAAGGGACCCCCTATCCTTTGCTAATCAATCTATACAAATCGATGGGTGGCTAAGCGAACCACTAGCTCCCGATGTGACATATCACTCGCTCTACCTAATGGATAACCACGTCTACGGAGGAGCTGACCATCTCTTGTACGTTCAAATTGAAGGTCGTGTGATAGAATGGGTAGAAGCGGGGAGCCATGTTAGAGTTAATGGGTGGCTTCAATTTGATGAGCGATCCTACAGATGGAGGCTCCTAGTTCAGGCTAGCGAGGTGGAGGTACTAAGCCAGGGAATCCCCACCACTATCAACTGGGAAGCTGACCCTTACTCTCTGACTTACGACGTAGGAAAGATGGTTTTCGTTACAGGTACAGTAACCTCTATTGGTGATGAGTGGATTTTGAAAGGTCCTTCGCCTAATGATTCATTGTGCCTCTTGCCATCCGAAGAAGACCTCGCTGACATCGCGCTAAATGGCAGTCAAGGCGTCTGGGCCGGAAGGCTGGCGTGGGCGGCCGATGAGGCCGAGGTCTGCTTAGATAGGGGTTACGATCTGATGACTGAAAGAGAGACTGGTAATTTCGGGGATGACGTTACGGAACTCTCAAGTGTCGCCTCTGACCCATTTTCATACGTTGGTGGTAACTACACCTTTGAGGGATGGGTGACTGATCCAATCTCTCCGGATTATGACAAGGGATATGTGGGCGACGGAGCTGATTACTACGAAAGAGAGACTAAACTAAGAATCCAGCTAATCGGAGAGCACTCTGAGTACATCGAAGCTAACCAGCCAATCAGGTTTAATGCCACAGTTTTGTGGTCTGATTCCGATGGCAGGGTGGTTTTGGAGGCTCGCTCTTGGACCTTGGGAGAAGCACCCGATCCGATTCTTCTAAATTGGGGGGACGGTTATAATTCCTGGAGGTGGGATCTAGGAAAAATAGTCCAATTAACCGGTGAGGCGATCACCGATGATGATGGAACAAGCTGGATTTCTAGATCGGGGTCTGATGAGAGGGTGTGTCTGTTGGGCGATGGTACGGAGTCCATAGAACAGCTTTCGATAGGGGAGCCGGTAGATTGGGTCGGGAGGCTCAGTATGGAAGAGTTCGGCATGGAGAGTACTGCTCGTTTCTGTATTGATGTCAGATAGGTGATTAGTTGGATCCGATTTTGGTCGATTTTGGGTGGCTCATCGCCTCTTTTGTTTTCGGAGTGGGGCTAGGGTGCTTGACTGGCCTGATTCCGGGATTTCACGTTAATAACGTGGCTCTGATCGCACTTAGCCTATCGCCGGTCGCGGTAGGAATCGGAATCCCGCTGGATGCCGTGGCAGGAATAATTGTCGCTTGTGGAACCGTTCACACATTCCTAAACTACATCCCAAGCGCACTTGTAGGTGCCCCGGATGACAACATGGCTCTGGCTTTACTACCCGGGCATCGAATGCTAATTTCTGGGCAGGCAGCACAGGGTGTCGCCTATTCCGCCAGGGGTTCACAGATGGGAATGCTGATGTCTATCCCTCTGTTGATAGTAGCTAGGTTGATGTTCGGAGAAAATCCTGGGCTGGGACTGTACGAATCCAGTCGAGATATCCTGCCTTGGCTATTACTGATTATCTCGATATTCTTGATCATGACCGAGACAACCAGACTGGCATGGCCCGGATGGATGCAGAGGGCGACAAGGAAATTCAAAATTCCTCTCCCAACCACATTTAGAGTCGACATTCCTATTGGGAAATTTAGGTACAAAAGAAGCTGGAATGAAATTGATTTAAGTTTGGGATCTAGTTCTAGGATAGCTGGAATTCTTGTGGCGACCGCCTTCTTTTTGATATGTGGATTCTACGGATGGGCAGTATTCGAGTTACCCGGCCGTTCCCCTGTCGGAATGCCGTCTGCTACTCTCCTTTTTCCTGGATTAGCAGGTCTTTTTGGTATTGCAAACCTAATTGACATCTACGTAACGACCTCTGAGATTCCTCCTCAGAAGCAAAATTGGGAGATGCCCCCAATGAAGCCTCTCGCGGTTCCCACGTTTCTTTCTGCTGTTGTCTCGTCTGTCATGGCGATTCTACCTGGTATGACCGCTGCCCAAGCAACCGTTGTCGTGATGAGTGCTAGGAACCTTTGGGGTAGACTAACGGATCCGAATTATATCCCAGCTGACTTCGAACATGGGATCCAGCCTGGATTCGTTCCCAAGCAGTCAATTAAGGATATAGCAGGCGACTTGGAAGGCCTCACAGACGAAGAGAGGGAGCTCTTCGAGAGTGCACTTGGGGAAGCTGCCGAATCTAGCCCTGATTTAGATCTTAGTGCCCAAAGTCAACAACAGGATCTGGAAGTAATAGCAGTACTATCATCCGTCAATACGGCTGTCACAGTTATGGTACTGGGGTTCTTGTACATGGTTGGCAGACCTAGGAGCGGGGCCGCCTTAGCATTGAACATGATGTATCCAATTGATGGGTGGAATGCTGTGGAGCCTCCTGCGGACTTCGTTAGGCTTCTAGGCATTACCATCGCCGCCGGACTCTTTGCTGTCCCCGTGATGATTGAAGTAGGAAAGGGGATGCTGAAAATGCATGAGATAGTGCCACTTAGGACACTGGTAATCTCCGTAGCTGGTTTCGTAAGCATCCTTGTTTGGCTTTCAACTGGATGGGTCGGAGTTGGAGTTCTTTTGGTCGGCACAGGTTTGGGACTCATGCCTCCCCGTATCGGGATTAGGAGGAGTCACGCAATGGGGATCATATTAGTTCCCATAATGCTCTACACCTTCGCTCAGACATTTGATAGCTTCGGATTCATATAGAAAAATGCCTATATTCATTAATTGATTACACTGGAAGACTTATGTCTAGTACAAGACTCCCGAGGAGGGAGTGTGGCAGCAATGACTGACAGAAGAACAATGGCAATTGGCATAGGAGCATTGCTCTTATTGGTAAATTTGGGACTTATGGCGACAGGTTTCGTCGATGGTCAAATAGAAAGTACGGTAGAAAGTGCTGTATCTGACGGAATGGATGGAATAGACGATGATGGAAATGAGGATTACACCTTTGACTATGATGAAGATTGGTTGAATGTATCAGGACAAAAGGCTTACTTCGCTAATTCCATTTCTAATCTTGAGGACGTTCAGGCGAACGGGGCTGATCCAACATACGAGATGATAGGCCCATTCATTTACTACGAGAACACGACTCGGGAGATCCTAGACTTCGATTATGATGAGAACACGATTACCTACTCTGGGTATGAGATATACGAGTGGTGCGAGGACTGCACTTGGACGGACGATGAAGGCGTGGAGCACGCGTCTGTCTCGGGAGATACACTCACAAATCAAGTGAACATTCTCTGGAACACCCAGAGAGTGGCTGGAATGAACACTGGCATTGAATATCTAGAGATTTTCGCTCAAGGGATGTTCGCGTCAAAAATGATTGAGTTCGACCTCGCTAACAGAGCACCCAGTATCTGGGCTTCCGAGGACATCGGTTCAATGATGACAGATGCTACCACCGGGGATATGGTACTAGCCGGTGCATATCTAGCGGCAGGAGGAGACAGTGAAATGGCGACATCCTTCCAGGATCTCGAGCAGTCTGTAATGTATGATGCGGTAGACCCTTCCACGGGTGTTTGCATAGCTCTCACCTGTGACATCGGTCCGGTACTTGTTACCGGAATGGGAGCTCCTGATGGAGGCCAGGTAACGCAGACCAGAGCCGCACTTTATGGGTATGCTGATAAAGCTGAGCCAGAACTCTCTGCGATTGACCTAGGAGTGTATGCCTTAGCGGCCAACGCCTTCTCGACAAGAGGAGGTGGTGACGAGATTAACAATGAGACTCCTCAGCTGAGAGAGAGATTCCAAGAGGTAAGCGGTGTCAACATAATCAATCCAGAAACACTGGACTTCCTTCTTTTCGATGACTTCAACGGACTGCTTGGGACCTTCACACTATCCGGTGTCACCCTCCCTGGAATGGTAGTGGGCCTCCTGCTTCCTCTACAGAGTGGTGACTACTTCACTGCAATGGAAACCTACAATGTCGGACTACTCACCGTCGTCGATATCGCTACATATGCCGAGACATGGGTCGGTTTGGGCCTTTTAGGCTCGCCCACTGAGTTCGAAAATATCCTACTGGGGGGCCAAGGGACCCTTACCGCTCCGGAATGGTGGATGGGTGCCTTCGGAGGGCTTGACTCATTGGGTGGAACATACATCGAGGTTGGACTAAACATCGGGGATTATGTTGGAATGGCTTCGCTATCTGCGGAAAAAGCTGACTTCATTCTGAACGACGATAATATAGGTCTGAAGACCACTTTCTCAAGAGAGTTCGTGTATGGAGAGCTGGCAGGAATGTCGCTTCCAGATGAGAATGGAGTCCAGTCTGTTTGGGATGACGCTTATGTTGCAAATCTGTACGACATCGATCAAAGCTCAGCGGCCGCCCTGAGATCTTGGGTTGGAGATTTCGTTTTCGAGGTTGTGATGCCTGTCCTCATTACCTTCCTCAGCGGTAACACCGAGTATTACTCGATGCCGATAACGCACTGGCTCTTCGGCTTCAGTGATGCCGCAAGCGCATCCTTTGGATTCTTCCCATGGGTTAGCTTAGAGACCAATCTGACTTACTACGGGTCAGATGGAATAGGCACCGGCGACTTCTCGGTGTACAAGATGAGTACTGCCGGAGAGACCAAGGGCCAGAGGCTTGCCCAGGGGTACATCAACTCTGATGGAGATGGCCTTTGCGACTATGACTACGATCAGTCCGGTAATTTCCTCGGTTACGATTTGCCTTGCGAGGCTGGGCAAGTATACGGTATGACCGAGCATCTGACCTGGAGAGCCCCTCACAGAGAGGACGGTTCGTTGGGTCTGCTTTCTGACCACGCAGGAAATACAGATACATCGCTGATGGGAACCATTGGCGGTGTCTCCGCTCCACTTGCAAGTCCTAACGACCCTTTCTTAGTGAATGTCGCGGGATACGCAATTGCAACTTCTGAAGTTGGTGATGAAGTTGAATTCAAAGGAATCACTATGGTAGAGCACAGTGTTAGCTTGGATCCAGCTAATACACAAATCCAAGGTAAAATCCTANGTGCAGGAAATTGGGTTGATGCACTTCCAGGTGCATTGCCTGTTTACCTTGGTGCGGACATTGACATGAAAGTCGAGCCAATCTCTAACGCAGTGATGTATGGTAAGGTGAAAGTGACTTTCCATCTGGACATGAGGGGAACTGGCTCATCTGACCCTGTCATAGGGGTAGATACAATGCCAGTGTTCGAGATTCACACCTCCAGCGAAATAGCTGATGACGATGCATCTGACTTCAATAGCCAGGTAACGGACAATATGGGTCCGTTCGGTTGGACGAACTTCGGCGGTAGCGTAGGGGGAACGCTTGCTATCATATCGTACGTTCAAGCATTGTTCTACGTCCTTGGGATAGGGCTTCTTGGCTACGGTGGAATAGTCATGAAGGATGAAGACGGGAACTAGGGCATTTTTGGAAATCCCGGTATGGTGAGTTTTCCCAAGCCATTGTGAAGCTTGCTCGCGAAGGGTTTGAACCCCCTAGCACAAACGCAGGGTCATGCAGGGAGGACCGAGGTGGTTCCCATTACTTGTCGTAGCCTCCATGCTGGCCAGCGTGTCGGGAGGGGGGATGGCATCCGGCCAGGAACCGGGATCCAGTGGAAATGAATGTGTAGACGTCTGCATAAATGAAGTGATGCCGAACGCAGATGGATCGGATCAAGGAATATATCCTCAAGGTGAATGGGTTGAACTTCTCAATACCGGGTCTAGTTCTGTGAGTCTTGAGGGCTGGACAATTGTCGATATTGGAGGTTGGGCTCATCCAATTAATGAAAATAGCTGGGTTGGTTTTGCGGATTTACCGACACCTTACTACTTAGAGGCTGGAGCATATGCTGTTATCGCAGAAAATGAAATCGGCACTCTGCGGTTAAACAACGCAGGAGAAACCGTTTTCCTCAAAGATTCACAAGATGTTGTAGTACACGAAATTACAACCGGGCAAGCAGCCAATGGAGTATCGAAGATACCTTCTGGAAGTAATGGAGAATGGGTAGACTCTGATCAACCGACACCTGGAGCAGAGAATTCAGACGGAGAACCTGTTAGCGACCCAGACCCGCCAACTCCCAGTGACTTAACTCGAATAATGATGGTTCCTGATGGTGCGGAAGTAACTGGATTACATGTTAATTTGATTGGCAACTTATTCGTTAGTGCAATGCATCCAGACGACCCATACAAAGCGACAATTGGTGTAGTAAATGGGTTTGATTGGAATGATTTACCAGAGACTATTCCCGAACTTCCATCGACAATCAGTCAATCAGAAATTTGGCATGGAATTAGAACATCAGTAGGTACATACCAAGTCTTGTTACAATCAGGCGACTCTCTCAGCAGTGGAGAAGTTGCTGGTGGAATTTATGCTGCTGATGATGGAGCATTATTGTTCACTAGTGAGAAGCCTGATTTCAATGTCTTTGTACCAACGAATTCCCAAGGCACTGAGGGCTACCTTTACTCTACTTGGGAAAGCCGCCCTGCTGGAGTTAGCCAACTACATATCGAATGGAACGATATGTCTGGTGAATGGGACACTATTGGTGGAAAAATGCTGGACCTAAGCGTAATTAATGGAGGCTGGGTCCTTTGCTTTGGTTCATTGAGCCCTTGGGGCACTCCACTCCTCTCTGAAGAATTATATTTCGAGGATACGATTGATTGGAATAATCCAAACTACAATTATCACCAAGACCAATTAGAGTTGGCAGACTATCTTGGATATTATCCAAATCCATATGATTACGGTTGGATAATTGAAGTTGAAGATGCTGACACTGAAAATCCTCAGTTTGAAAGATTGTACCCTCTTGGTAGATTTTCTCATGAGAATGCCCAGGTAATGCCTGATAGGAAAACCGTGTATTTGTCAGATGATGAATACGGCACTGTATTGTTCAAATTTATTGCAGATTCTGCAGGAGATTTGCATTCTGGGACCCTTTACGCTGCAAAGGTAAACCAAGACTCAGGAACTAATCCCGCTTCTACCGGATTTGATGTCACATGGGTCGAATTAGGGCACTCAAATTCTGCTCAAATCACAAGTTGGATTGACCAATATGATGGAATAGATACTTCGGACTTTGTCAATGGTCAGAATTCGTACATCTCTGATCAAGAAATCAATGATTGGGCAGAGCATATGCTTGACGAGGACCTTGATGGCGATGGAAATATTGGATTTGCCGCCGATAATCGAGTGGCTTTCCTAGAATCGAGAAAGGCAGCTGCTGCATTGGGGGCAACCGATGAATGGAATAAGATGGAAGGCGTAGTATTCAATGAGAACTCACCTGAATACCTGTATCTTGCTATGTCAGATATCAGATACGATATGACAGATTCTTCAGGAGATATACAACTCTCAGAAAATCGCTGTGGCATAATTTACAGTTTACCGGTGGACGAACAATGGGGTGTCTCTAGAATTAAACCTGTAGAAGCAGGTGGTAGTTATTCTTCGGGTCGTTGTGATGTAAACAGAATTGCCGGACCCGATAATCTCGCTGTACTCAACGATGGTAGTCTCTTGATTGCAGAGGATACTGGAAAACACGAAAATAACATGCTATGGCATTGGCAACCTCCCGCTGAGCCATCTGATTGGGACAACGAGTATGATGTGAAATTTACCAGAATTATGCCTGGTGAGGTCCCAAACAGGGATAATGATTGGTTTGAATTGACGAATACCGGTGATGAAGAAATCAGCCTCACCGGTTGGACTATTGAGAGGATAAGGTCGACAACCCCCTGGATTTCAACATTCAACGAATTGGTAATACCAGCCGGAGCCTCAATTGTATTGACTGAAAATCCAAACAATCTATTGTCAGATGGTGGGATTGTTGCGATGGATGGAAATGTTGTCATGAACAATATGCCTTGGCTTGTTGATTCTGGAAGCGCCCTTCAACTAAAATCTCCTGATGGAACTGTTGTTGATGCAGTTGTATATGGAGGAGGTGATGCTGAAATCGAAGGGTGGAATGGTGCGGCGATTTCAGTCCCTGGAGACGGGTCTCCTGGACTTATCCTAATCAGGGGATTGGGATGTGGGGACTATCCAGATACAGACTCTGGCTCGGATTGGGAATCTAGGTGGGTAAGAATTGGTGCTTCTACGTTCTGTGATGGGGGAGAATTTTCTACTGAGGATGACTCCAGAGCGCTGGCATCTATTGGCCCTGATACGGCTTTCAGTGATCTAATTCAGTGGATAGAGTCGGCAGAAAATGATATTCACTTGCATGTTTATCAATTTATGAGTCCTGATTTAACCAATGCACTAATTTCGGCTATGGGGAGAGGCGTGGAGGTAACCCTGTTGCTTGAGGAGGGGATTCTAGATGGCTCTTCCACAGTGGACAATCAGAGGGGACATGCCCAAGCGATCCATGATGCCGGCGGATTAGTTCTATGGATGGAGGACCCCTCGGAAATCAGCTCACCTTACAGGTACATTCACAGCAAAGTGGGAGTAAAGGACTCGGAGAGTGTATGGATATCATCTGGGAACTGGAAAGATACTAGTTTACCCCCCGATCGGATCGGCAACAGGGAGTGGTCCCTAATCTTGGATTCAGAGAATCTAGCTGACCTAGTTCTATCGAGAATGTCCTGGGACGAGAACCAAAACCATTTGCACGTATCAGCACATCAGTCTAGACATTCGCCTTCGAGCGATTGGGAAATGGGTACACCCTCTCTGACACATGATATTTCCGAACCTGTATACCACCAGGGTCCTTTCTCAGGCAAACTGGTTACATGCCCCGATGACTGTGTAGATTCGATAGTTGAGATGATTTCCTCATCGGAAAACTCGATTGACCTATCTGTACAATACCTAGATTTGGACTGGTATTGGGGATTCGGGGATAACCCGATTATCGAGGCACTACATGATGCGGCAATCAGAGGAGTGGAGATCAGGCTAATTCTAAACGGATTCTACGCGGAGTGGGATGAAGAGATTAGGAATACAATCCACATGGTTAACACCGAATGGAATGGTTCGCAGGGACTTGATACAACAGCACGGCTAATGTCCACGTCGGATAATATAACCAAGCTACACAACAAAGGCGCGATAGTTGACGGTTCGAGTGTTCTCGTAGGGAGCATGAACTGGGGATCAAGTGCTGCTCTTAGAAACAGGGAGATGGGGATTCTCCTTCATGATCGATCTTTGGCCTCAAACTTCGCTGCGTCGTTCGATGAAGATTGGTCCAGACTAGATTCAAAAACCGATTCTGACGGAGACCTCATGCCTGACTATTGGGAAGATTTGTATGGTTTGAACCGGCACTCCGCCGCGGTAATTGGAACTGCCCTCAGCGAGCAATCAATGGACCCAGACTTGGATGGCCTTGATAATTTGAATGAGTACCTTCTAGGAGGGGACCCTCTTGTTAGCGATACCGATGGTGACTGTATTCTAGATGGTAGTGAGCGCGACTTTGCTCAGAGTGTTCTTCGTTCTCCAAACATAGCGATGCTTTCCAGTGATGCCGATGAAAATGGGATACTTGATGGCATCCAGTGGGGATGTGATGATATCCCAACAGGAGGGGGGCCGTTGGAGAATGATACTACGGATGAGGGCAACACAACAATTGAGGAAGAGGAGGAAGACTCAGGATTCGTCAACATCAGAGAAGACGCTATGTCCAGACCGGGAGCTAGATTTTTGTTTGGATTGATTATACTATCTGTTTTTTCTCTTGCAGTTTCCGCGTGGATTTCTTTCAGAAAGCCGGCTAACTCCACCGAGGAGATACTGATTGATGACTCAGGATACAGATTCGATCAAACTGAAAATGAATTAGCCATCCTCAAAGGAACTAGCTTTGACAAAACATCCCCCGACTCCAGATCATTGACTAAGGGGAAGGACGATGGGGAACATGGCCGTATCGTCCTGGATGGTTTCGGTTTCGATAGGACTAAGACCACCAGAGACGAAATCCAATGGAGATTGGATTCTGGACAAACCATGGATGAGATAAGGGCTGATCTCAGCGAGGAAGAATGATGTTCGGAACGATTAGCGAATTTATTGATGGCGTAGTCGATGGTAGCTTATCAGACGAGGACGTGATTAGCTGGCTAGTTGGAGTTTACGAAGATGGCTTGCCTCAACTAGAGACCATTGAGCTCACGAGAAAAATGATGACATCCGGTAGAACCATTAGATGGGAGCCAGGAGAAACTTGTTTGGTCGATAAACACTCAACTGGTGGCGTAGGAGACAAGGTTTCAATTGTCTTGGCTCCTGCTTTGGCAGCGTGTGGGATGAAAGTCCCAATGATCTCTGGAAGGGGGCTGGGGCACACTGGTGGAACACTCGACAAGTTGGAGTCTATCCCAGGATTCAGGACCAACTTGAGCTTGGAGGAAATGCAAACGCAAATCAGGGAGATTGGCATAGCAATGGTGGGTCAAACAGAAGAGCTGGTTCCTGCAGATAAGAGGCTCTATTCTTTGAGGGACGTTACAGGAACTGTGGCTTCAGTGCCTCTGATAACCTCATCAATAGTATCCAAGAAGGGGGCAGAGGGCATATCCTCACTTGTATTGGATGTCAAATTCGGAAGGGGCGCATTCATGAAAGACATCGTGAAGGCCAGAGAGCTAGCAAATTCTCTGGTAGGGACTTCCAATGGATTAGGGATTTCGACCATCGCGGTGCTATCAACAATGGATTCGCCGATAGGGAACAGCGTAGGGAACTCTGTCGAAATCTTGGAAAGTGTTGAGGCGATGTGTGGCAGAGGGCCAGATGACCTTGAAGAGTTGGTCTGCGTTTTGGGGGGACTTCTTTTGGAATCTGAAGGAATCTGTGAAGACTTCACCGATGGAGCTTCAATGATTCAAGATAGCTTGTATGATGGGACCGCATTAGAAAAGTTTAGGCAAATGATAACTGCACAAGGAGGGGACTCCTCGATTCTAGAGACAGATGCATCGCTAATGAGAGGACTCGGCCTTCTTGATAGCGGATTGGAGTCAACAACTGTTCAGTTCGGCAAAGGGGGTTGGATTTCGGAGATTGATGCAATGCAAATTGCTGAAATTTGTCTCGAAGTTGGAGCGGGGCGACTTTCTAAGGGAGATTCCATTGATCACCAGGTTGGATTAATTATTGATGTACAAATAGGGGACTACGTTGAGCATGGTGATGACTTGGGCACCATATATCATCGTGGAGAAATCGAGTCTGGGATTACCGAAAAGCTGGTAGCCTCAATAGGAATTACGGACTCCAAACCGCATTTTGGACCCAGGATTGTAGAGGTCGTAAAATGAGGTTACGTCATATCGACAGAATAAGAGCAGTGGCAGTATTGTGCATGGTAGAAGTACACACAGCAGCCATACTTCCGCCAAAGGGAATGACAGTAGGTGACCCGGGTGCTTTCATAGCCGCGGCGTTCGGGGGTATGGCGGCTCCATTGTTCGTGATGATATCAGGATGGGGAATCCACAAGAGTGCAATTAGAAGGTCCTCAGGAGTCCCTACAGGCTCCCCTGGGTGGGTCAATTGGATTCTTCCTAGGTTGGCCGTACTTGTTTTTTGCCAGTTTTTGGTGAATGTTCTTCTCAATGTCGAGAGGGGAGGGAGATTCGAATGGCATACTCCCGGAGTATTGACGTTGCTCGCTTTTGCCTCTTTGGTGGCGCCGTTATTGGTAAGACTAACAATTCGCACTAGGGCATCTCTTTTGTTGATGATGGCAGTTTCCCCAATAATCCTGGGAGACGCGTCGGGACTAGGCTGGACTTGGTGGGACAGGGTTTCATCAGAAGGATCGGCCGAGTGGATAGCGAGGCTCCTATGGAATGGGACTTACCCCGTTGTGCCATGGATGTTCTACATCATCCTAGGTACATTGTTACATGATACTTCAGGGAATCGTGTGATCCGCGAGAGATTCATTGCAATAGGCATTGGAATGACTTTGATCAGCATAATATTCTCATTTTTGAGAGGAATCCCATGGGCTCTTACCGAAGGCGATGCTGTATTGACTTTCTTTCCAGCCAGTACGGCTTTCCTAGTTGTTTCTGGTACATTCGCGCTCTTGGCCCATAGGATACTCGAAGGAGATGAGGCAGATGGTGGAGATCCATGGAAAGGAGATAGTCTGTCATTCCTCGAACCATTAGGAAGGATTACTCTGACTGTCTATGTCGCTCACTTCGCAGTACTGGGAGCTGTCGCATTAGTCATGCAAGGTGAGCCTCGCCTCGAGTTTGCTCCATCATTTATCGCTACAATCGGACATACAATAATCTGGATACCAATCGCGATACTTCATCAACGTCACTGTCCAAATATTTGTTTTGAGGAGTTGTTGCGAAGAGTCGGCCATTGAGAGATTAGTCCAGAAGATAATCTGTTGACCAGTTTATGGGGCCGAACCAAACTGATCCCTCTTCGTTTGTAGCCACGATTCTTCCGTAATATTCGGTACCACAACAGGCCAGCCCGGTAATGGTTCGTGAGTGATTGCCAACTGTTGTACTGCCAAAACTAGCACTGCCTTCCCAGCCCGATGTCTGATTTCCCATATCCGCCCTACCATAGTAGAACGTCAGAGTGGTATTCGTCCCATTGTCATAGGTATCCCATGAAATTGTGACTGAGTTGGAATCTGAGGGGTCGTTGGAGGAGAGATTTCGGATAATGGCTGAATAGGCATAGTACTCCCCGCGTAAGGGATCTTCTACCCATACTGGGAGATGGGCCAAAGCATCGAATGTCTCCTGAGTGAGTGGGAATCCCCATGCTTGATGGTATGGAGCTAGATTGTATCCTGTGGAGTTTGAAATGTGGAGGACCCAATCATTGAATTCTTCTAAATCGTCTGACGGAACTTCATCGCCTGAAAGATTGTAGTAGATTCTTAATGCCTCGGTAATCGGACCCCATCCCCATTCTTCCTTGATGATTAGGTAGGTATCCAGTGCTACCCATACTGACCAGTTTGAGATGTCTGGAGAATCTTCGAAGTAGCTCCTCATTCGCGATTCTCTTTGATCTGTGTTGATCGCTCTATGCCCCTCAATACCGACTAATTCCTCCATCAGGTAAACGCTAGCGAAATTGCAACTAGTCTCGGTTGCTCCTGGAAGAGTCGAAGGCATCCATTGGTGATTATGGCCAAGTTCGTGAAACATTCCCCAGTCCCCATTCTCAGACATGTAAGATACATTGACTACGTCGGGGACGCTGAGGTCATGAGCCATGAAAGGGTATCCAGAGTGCATCCATCCAGCTGAAATCTGGGCATCAAATACGGCCCTCTCTACTCTTGGCCATGGGAGGAATCCGTAGAGTTCGTGCTCCATCTCCAGTGCTTCATCCCACCAGTTCATCAAATCGTCTGGATCTTCTAGATCTCTTATCTCATTGCTAGGCACTGTCAGGATAAACTGATCACTGCCAATTTCCGCCCAAGGCGCAGGATCATGACGATGCTCTTGTAGCCATTGGGAAACATCTGTTTGGCCATGGATATAGGTTGGGGCCTTCACAGCATTGGATATTGTGACTTGAAAATCACCCAATGTAGACCCAGGGGATATGGCGATGTATATCGGCCCTCCGAATGCATTACCGACCTCCATGTATTGTTGATCAACATGCCACCATCGTACAATCTGGGGGTGGCGATGTAACTGACTTTTGTCCCACAAATTATCACTGTGAGCACCCACGAGAACGTATGTATCCGAGTCGACTGCAACAGGGGGAAGTGTCACAGTAACCACCTCTCCCGGCGCGGCATACAATCCGGTGGTCATTCTGATATGGGATCTAGCCTGAGAGTAGCCGAAGTTACTGGGCAGGCCACTCTGATTTCCGTTGATTTCAACCGTTCGAGATATTCTAGTGGCGTTCTCTGGAACCTCCCCTGGGAATTCAACATGGCTAGGATGAGAGGGTAGTTCATCGGCTGGAAGATTTTGTGTTAGTGCGGCTTCGACTCTCAACAACGTATCTGCCACAGGATCCTCCCCCATGTTATGTCCTACGTCCTGCCAAAGGGTACCATATTCAATGACTGACCAACCTGTGACATTGACCACCTCCCTGAGTGGTGACCAGAACTCAGTGAAATCCAGAGTCACCACGTCCGTACAAACAGATAGGATCTCATCTGCAACAGCGGCATCTTCATTAGAGAGGGGATTATTGTTTATCCTATCATCTCTTATCGCCTTGATTGCCGCATGAGGAGTAGATAATTCATTTGGGAAATTAGACAAATCGACACTATTGTAGCCCCATGCGTTAGAAACGAAGAGCCCAGTTGTTTTGGCAATCTTATTGCCAGGATAGTTGTGCGCTAAACCTGTATTTGAGTAAGACCAATACCAAGCATGCCCCCCCATGATAAGGCCACCTCCATTTAGCATGAAATCGACCAAGGCCTGATTATCTTGGTCATCGTGTCCATTCCAGAACTCATCCAGCAAGCAATCCAAGCCAGAGAGATCTGAAGGCGTCACAGATAGGTGAACAGTGTGGCCTTCAGCGTTTAGCTCGTCCTCAAAGTCATCGAATCCGGCCCCATAAGCAAGACCAACATTTGCATTCTCCCCACAGGCCCACTCAACGGCACGTAGGGAAAACTCAGTTTCCTCCTCTCCATGCCCATCGACCCAACTCTCGTGGCCGTATCCGAGCATCTTTCCCCGACCGACGTGACTGGCGGAGATAACCGGAATTTCAGTGCCATAGCCACCTTCCGCGAATCCGACGGGGAATGCCAACTCTCCAATAGGAATTATGGGAGAAGGCCATCCTCCCCAATTAGTCTCACCGATACCCCTCAGTAAGTCGGATTGGTCTGCTTGAAGATCATGGACCGCGATCCAGATCATTAGCTCTAACGAGCCTCCCGAGTTGTTTGCCCAAATAGTGTATCTCATCCATTCTGTCCTCTCTGTTGGAGTGCCCAGAATATCCCCTGAATGCAGTGACAACCCCTCTGGAAGTTTTGGATAAATCTCCCATGTTTCAATATCGGGGCCGTCATTTTTTACCGGGATGTTAATACTTTGATTAGAACGAAGTGCGAATTGATCACTGTGCCAGGATATTTCTCCCGGAGGAGGGCTAAGGATAGTTAATCCCAGGGTCGTGTATGCTGAGCCTCCTGAATTATTCGCCCATATGGTATGATTTGATTGCCCTAAAAATCTGACTATTCCGGAGATGAAGCCATCCTCTGAGATTTCCAACTCACTAGGCAAGGGAGGGTCGGCAGACCATGCTTGCACGCGACCTCCGAGCAACATCGGAGGACCGATTTCACAGTATGAATCCAATACGCATGTTAGAGTTTTACTTGGATACTGAATAGACTCTGGCATGGGAGCGAGAATTACAATCTCTAGGACAGCGGTAGCAGAGCCCATCGCGTTGACCCCTGTGATTGTGTGAGAGGCGCCCTCCGACTCCACCAAGGGAGTTCCCGAGATTACTCCGGATTGATCCATTTCCAATCCGCTGGGCAGTTGTGGACTGACTGACCAACTCTGGGGCCCATCACCTTGGAATGAGGGGGTTAGTGCCTGTATCTCAGTACCTGCCACCAGTGAAATCGAGTCCTCCCCGTAGAAGAGTTGTGAAGGTGGCTCCTTAGACCTGCAAGAGTCACCGGTGAATACCTCCTGAATTGTGCAGTCTTCTGGGGTCAGGATCTCTACGAAACAATCTGGATGGTTAGGATGTGTCTGGCAGTCTAAATTTTCAAGCTGCTCGGTCTCACTTTCGAAAAGTCCCAAACAGCCGGATGTAAGCATCAACACACAGAGCATCAGTGCTGTCGGGCGTAGTCGACGCATAAAGTTGCGAATAGGCTCCGAGGAATAAGTATGAGGCAGAAACAGTCGCATTCAGGGGTATGCGGGACCTGGTTCGAAGCAGTACCTTACAGTTTGGAATTCGGATTTGAACTCCGAAATGTCTGATTTTATTGAGCCATGGTTTTCTTCGGAATTAAGTGCCCTGGAGAAATATCTTGCAATCTCAGTCATTTCCTGTACCCCCATTCCGACTCTTGTGAGTTCGGGCACTCCTAGCCTTAGTCCGCTTGGTCCCGACATAGCTTTGGTGTCCCCTGGTAGCATATTCATGTTGGTTATGATCCCGCATTTTTCCAGCCTATCAGCAGCCATCATTCCTGCTCCGGAGTCTGGGGCGCCGTGTCGAGTCAATACCTGATGGCTCTCCGTGAACCCCCTCTCTTCGGCTAAAACGTCGAAACCTTCCGATGAAAGTGCTTCCCCCAAAGCCTTAGCATTCCTTACTATGTCACTGGCATAGTCCGATCCAAATTGCTCAAATTCCGCCAATGCGACTGCCTTACCCGCAACATGGTGCAAGTGGTAGGAAGAGCATACGCCAGGGAATATTGAGTTATTCAGCTTCTTATGGAATGATGGGTCATCGGAATTGGACAGTAGGAAGCCCCCTTGAGGGCCAGGAAATGTCTTGTGACTGCTCCCAGTCAAGACATCTGCACCCTCTCTCAGAGGATCTTGGAACACCCCTCCGGCGATCAATCCCATCACATGGGCACCATCGTACATTACCTTGGATCCACACTCATGGGCGGCGTCCGCAAGCTCCTCCAGTGGAGTGGGAAATAGGAAAACTGACTGTCCGAAGAGGACCAGATTAGGCTCATTTTCCCTAATCATGGAGAGTGAAGCATCGATGTCAGGCTCCATCCTTTCCTCGTTCCACGGATAGGTTATCAGTTCCAGCCCCCTTACACCCACAGCTCCCATTCTAGCATGCGAAATATGTCCGCCGTCAGCGGTTGAGACTGCGGTAATTTTGTCTCCGGGCTTTGTTAAAGATTTGAGCGCCCCTATGTTTGAAACAGTGCCTGAGGTAGACTGGATATTAGCAAAATTACAATTGAATACCCGCATGGCAGATTTGATTCCGATTTCCTCGATGGTGTCGAAATCGTCACAACCCTGATAGTACCTCTTACCGGGAAGGCCTTCAGCATATCTGCCATGTAAATCTGAATTGCACGCCTTTCTCACCAAGGGGCTCAAAATATTCTCGCTGGCGATCATTGGAATACTATCCCGATAGTGATTTCCCGAGTCTTCTACTGCTCGTAGGATATCTGTCGCCGCATCTCTTGGTTCCATAACTCTCCAACGAAGGGAGGTCAAAGAGTTTAACGGAATGGAAACTTCTAGAATAATGTGAATTAACGTAACCGTTATTGAATTGTCCCCTTCATGAGTGGCATGACACAGCGCCGCTTGCTAATGCCGATAATCATTGCAACGATTTTACTTACATCTGCCCAGATTGCCTCTGCTAATGACTCGGATGGTGATGGGACCGACGATTTGAATGACGATTTTCCCAATGATCCATGCGCTGACACAGATACAGATGGCGACGGTTTGCCCGATACTGTAGTTAGTGGTTGCACCTCTTATTCAGTTACAGCATACACGTCGTTCGAAGACCCCTTCACAAACGGTGCAAAATATTATGACACTGGAGACCAGTCACTGAGCAGATATCTCTGGAATAATGCGAATGAGCCTGATATCGCCCACAACCAGACCACAGGCTCCGAGATGGGCTTTAGCCTATTTTACAGATCGACTGGAGGCGTGGGGCTAACAGATGGTGACTTCTTCGGAACAGCGAATTACACTGGTACTGTCGGAAATTACACTGATGGGGCACAGGGTTATCAGATGGGAGACGTTGATGGGTCTACTACGTTAATTTTGGATTCTGTTACTGCGGACTCTATGGCTCTAGATATTTATGTTCAGGGAGGGTCCAGCAATAGCTACGAAGCCTCAGATAACCTAATTGTCAGATTTGTAGGAGCTTCCTCGACGGTAGAACTGGTGAATGTGACTGGTGCTACTGGCGGTAGCAATAACGGGGGGTTTGCGACATATATGGGGGTATGGACTAGCCTTAGTGGTGACATAAGTTCCCTCGGACAAGGAAATTTAGAAATTGAATTAATATCTAATTCTCAGACTGAATCCGTTTATATCGATAATGTGGCATTCACCTCCCAATCACAATTAGTAGAGGATACCGACGATGATAACGATGGATGGGATGACGTCGACGAGGTAACGTGTGGAACAGACCCTATTGATTCGAATGATTTTCCCTCTGACAGCAATGGGAATGGAGTTTGTGATGCGACGGAGGGAGATGACTTTGATGGCGACGGGATACCAAATGACGACGACCCGGATGATGACAACGATGGTTACGACGACATCTATGACGCATTTCCTCTAGATCCAACAGAATGGGATGATGCAGATGGCGATGGCATAGGGAGCAATACTGACACAGACGATGACGGGGATGGATGGTCCGACTCAGATGAGGCAGACTGTTTGACAGACTCTGGTTCTGCATTCAGTGTACCTGACGACAATGACGGGGATGGGGTCTGCGATATTATGGACATTGATGACGACAATGATGGGTATGAGGACGAAAATGACTGTGCCCCCTACGATCCAAATATCTCCCTTTTGGATTGTGATGGGGTTTGTGGCGGACCCTCGATGATTGATGCCTGTGGGATTTGTGGCGGTGATGATTCTACCTGCTCAGATTGTGCAGGCGTTCCGAACGGAGACGCTGTAATTGATGAGTGTGGCATTTGTATTTCTGGTGGCAATCAAACGACGTGTGTCATAGATTCAGATGGAGACGGGGTTGATGATGACTCCGATATGTTCCCTGATGACAATGAAGAATGGGGCGATTTTGATGGTGATGGAATTGGTGACAACGCAGACACGGACGATGACGGGGATGGATGCGAGGACTCCAGTGACGATCTTCCAACCAATCCGAATGAATGCTTTGACACAGATGGTGATGGAATTGGTGACAACGCAGATACGGACGATGACGGAGATGGATGGTCAGACGATGACGAGGTGAACTGCGAGGGCGAAGGTGATAACCCACAGTTGGATGCTGATTCAACCCCAGTTGATTCTGATGGGGATGGTTTGTGCGACCATCCGATGGACCTAGATGACGATAATGATGGTTGGAGTGACGAAGATGAAGAGTCATGCGAGACAGAAAAGGCAGACCCAAACGAAGCGCCCACGGACATAGATACGGATGGAATTTGCGACCACATAGATCTAGATGATGATGGGGATGGTGTGCTGGACACTGATGACTCCTTTCCCACTGACGTATCTGAATGGATGGATACGGATGGGGACGGTTTAGGGGACAATTCCGATTTGGATGACGACGGAGACCAGTTCTCCGATGAAGATGAAGCGGAATGTGGGAGCAATCCTTCAGACTCTGACTCTACGCCAAGGGACTCAGACGGGGATGGTATTTGTGACTCACTTGATGATTTCAACAATTCTGAAAGCGATGATACTCCAGGACTGGGAATAATGTCTATGATATCCGTTCTGGCTTTAGCTGCGCTAGCTAGAAGAGAATGATGGCGCCGACAGCAGGACTCGAACCTGCGACCTGTGGATTAACAGTCCACCGCTCCACCAACTAAGCTATGTCGGCCCAACCCGGCCGGCTCAATCCACGTTCATCAATGAATCGGAATCATTCCCATTCAATTGTGCCAGGGGGTTTGTGGGTGATATCATACACAACACGATTGACTTGGCCCTTCAGAGAGTTCGTTATCTCGGTGCTGATTAGTGCCAAAACGTCATGTGGGATTTCAGAATATCTGGCACTCATCCCATCAAGGCTTGTGACAGCTCTGACCACCACAGTTTCCCCATGAACTCTTGCATCTCCATGGACTCCCACGCTTCTTACTGGGAGTAAAGCTGCAAAATATTGCCACGGCAGGTCGCATAGGCCTTTCTCAGATGCCTCCCTTAGTCGTGTTTCCACGATATGACATGCCTCTCTGCATGCTTCGACGCGAGATCTAGTGAGTTGCCCCAACACGCGTACTGCAAGACCTGGTCCGGGAAACGGCTGTCTCTCACTGGATCTGATTCCTAATTGTCTAGCAATCTGCCTGACTTCGTCTTTGTAGAATTCCCGCAATGGTTCAACTATCACGAGGTCGACATCTTCGGGTAATCCGCCAACATTATGATGGCTCTTGATAACATCCCTCTGACCCCCTCCTGATTCAATCCAATCAGGTGCAATGGTCCCTTGAACAAGGAACTTCGCACCACATTTATTCTGCTCTTCTTCGAAAACGCGTATAAATTGCTCACCGATGACCTTACGTTTTTCTTCCGGATCGGTGACCCCATCAAGATTACTGAAGAATCTATCTGATGCGTCTACTACCTGTAATTTAATCCCCATATCTTCGAACATCTTTCTTACTTCATCAGTCTCACCCTTTCTCATGAATCCAGTGTCTACGTACACGCAATGGAGTAGACTTCCGACGGCACGATGAGCGAGTACTGCTGCAACCGAGCTGTCGATGCCTCCCGAACATGCGATAATTGCGGTGTCATCTATCTTGGACTGCAGTGCCTCGATGGCCTCATCGACCAGAACCTGGGTATCCAATATTCTCACCCCTGAATGGACTCATCATCCGATATGACCTTGGCGGTCATGGATGACCTATACTCTGCGTAGGCATCTGAAAGATCCTTGTTAGAGGTTGCAATAATCTGGACTGCTAGAGCTCCCGCATTGTCACCCCTATCAACGCCGACAGTGGCTACTGGCATACCTGGAGGCATCTGGACTATCGAAAGAAGTGAATCCAGAGGGACCTTGCCACCGACTGGGACGCCAATGACTGGTTTGGTGGTCATGGAAGCTATGACCCCGGGCAAGGCGGCCGCTACTCCTGCCATGCCAATGAAGACCTGGCAACCTGAATCCTCAGCGTTGGAGATTATTTCTTCGAGATATTTTGGCGCCCTATGGGCTGATGCGACCCTAATTTCGAAGCTCACATCGAACTTTTCGAGCACTGAACGGCATTTCTCGGCGATTGGCAAGTCTGACTTAGAACCTAGTACGACACATATGTCCATGACACTGGGGGAGTAAGGAGGTTCAAATGCCTGCCGTTCATTCTTCCTCATCGAATAGTATCAGATTTCTAGGCCACTCAACATCGGAGCTAGTAACCGGGAACTCATCTAGAAGTTCATTGATTCTCTCTGATTCAGGATTTCCCTTGAATAGGCAGTCTTGAACGAATCCATACTTGCAAACGTAAGACAGGGATATAAAGTCAATGTTTCCTCGACTGAAGCCATGTAATGCCATTTTTCCCTTTCCCGCTGGAACTGTCGCTATTTCCCCTCTTTTCCAAAATTTTTCAGATATATTCCAATCTCCACTGAGTATGGAGGAATCCCAAGAGTCCCTGCTAATCGGGAGAACTATCCTTGCCGGAGGAACCATGAATACCTCGGAAATCATATTTATTGACCTGAAAAAGGCAATCCAAAACATTGCATACGAGGCCCATCCGAATGAAGGAGAATATTCAATATGTATTGTGAAAAAAATTATTCCTAGTGATATTGATAGCCAATCTACGGGTAGGGACAGGAGAGAGTTATCCGAGGTTGGTTGGACGTTTCTTGCGTTGGCTACCGGCAAAATTAGAAGCGCCCAGGATATAACAAATATAGTTCCAGAGACGAATTGGTCATCTGGAGTCATCCCCTTGAAGACTAGAGGGAAGACACTGGCAATTAGAAAGAAGGGTGACCACGCTAATGGTTTCAGAATGGGCCATGCTAACGGCCTCATCCTCTGACGTTCCCAGCCAAATCTTGATTCCTCCCCGGGAGTTGTCAGAACATCGGGGAATACGCTTTCTGATGGCCTGATTCTGGGAGGTGTCTCTTCTATTGGAAGGCCCCACCAATTTGGATCGCCCCTGAGCCAGTTCCTGTCTCCATGGGCCTCCATAACATTCCGAGGGGTGTGTGACGCATATGCATTAGGATAGATCTTGAGATTTGTTGTACCTTAATATCAGATTTCTTGCCGCCCATACCTCATCCACCCTGCCGACCGGAGTCGTATGTGGGGAGGATAGGACTATCTCTGGGTCCTCGGCCAATATGGAGTGGAAATCTTGAGCGAACTTATCCAGAACCTCCTTGGATTCTGTCTCTGTTGGTTCGAACATTAGGCACTCTGGGACTATCTGTGGAAAATAGAGGGTCGGTGCCATGTAGCCATAATCGAGAAGCCTCTTTGCAATGTCCTTTCCAGTTACTCCATTGGTATCCTTTAGAGGAGACATTGATAGGGTAAATTCGTGCTTTACCACATCGGCTGGGCATCCCTCGACGGGCATGGCGTGGATTTGTAAATTCGGATCGGGATTCATCATCACATGTCTCAGATAATTTGCATTCAATACTGCATGCTCACTCATTGTTTCCAGTTCACGGCCATACCTTCTGTAAAATGCCCATGATCTGACTACGGCACCAGCGTTTCCATTCCACTGCTGGACTTTGCCGATCGTACTTTCTGGAGTAACCCAGTTGTACCAGTACCCGTCAGCAACCCCAACTTCATCTTCCGTAGCCTCACGACGCCCCACTATTGGGGATGGAAGGAATTTGGAAAGGTGCTCTTTGACACCGATGGGGCCACTTCCAGGACCACCTCCTCCATGTGGCTGACTGAAGGTTTTGTGTAGATTGTAGTGCACGGCATCGAAACCCATTCTCCCAGGGTCAGTCTTTCCAAGAATGGCATTGAAGTTTGCCCCATCGTAGTACATTTGCCCTCCTGCGTTATGGACAATCTCAGTCGCTTCCGCTATCTCTGGTTCAAACACTCCCAACGTACTTGGGTTTGTGATCATCATAGCTGCCGTATCATCCCCAACTGCTGAACGCAACGCATCGAGATCTATCCTTCCGTCATGGGCACTTGGGATTTCAATAATCTGGTAGCCACACATTGAAGCTGAGGCTGGATTTGTTCCATGCGCAGAATCTGGTACAATGACCTTGTCCCTGTGTCCCTCTCCCCTCTCTTTATGGTACTCCTGGATACATCTGATCGCAGTAAACTCTCCTTGAGCTCCCGCGACCGGCTGAAGAGTGACGGCATCCATACCGGAGCATATCGCCAACATTTCCTGCATCTCGTAGTAAATTGCCAGAAGCCCTTGCACCTGTGATTCCGGCTGGAGGGGATGGATACGGTCTATTCCAGGATGCTGGACAATCCTCTCGTTTAACCTTGGATTATGCTTCATGGTACAGGAGCCGAGAGGGTAGAAACCGGTGTCAATTCCAAAGTTTTTCTGCGATAGTTGGGTGTAGTGTCTAACTAACTCTGGCTCACTGGCCCTCGGCCACTCTGGTAATTTACTTCGTCTCAATTGCGGGGGAATTGACTCTGAGTAGTCTTCTGTTATCGGGTCTGGTTGAGACCACCCGGCCTCCTTGGATCCATTGAAATCGAAAATAGTCCCCGTCATCTAGATTCCTCCACCCAAGATTTGAGCGCATCCTTAAGGGCTTTAATGTCCAACTCGGAGGTCCTTTCATCACACCCCACAAGGATCCATGAGGACTTGTCCTTCCACCAGTTCCCCAAGTCAAATCCTGCTGTGACTCCCAATTTGTCCATGTGAGATAGAGCATCTTCGGATTTTCCTGGAATCCTGATCGCGAATTCTCTGAAGACGGGCGAATTAGGAAAAGCCAATTCCACACCTTCTATGGAAGAGATTTGATTCATTGTCCTGACAGTCGATGCCAGTATTCTTGTGGACAATTTCTCTAATCCAACAGGTCCAAGAAGTGCCATGTGCATAGCACCCATTAATGCGATTAATGTCTCATTAGAGCAAATATTAGATGTCGCTCTGTGTCTTCGGATATGTTGCTCTCTGGTGGATAAAGTAAGCGTATATGCGGTTTTTCCACTGGTATCAATGCTCTGTCCGACAATCCTACCGGGCATCAGGCGGAGGAAGTCCTTCGTACACGCAAATATGCCGTAAATGGGCCCTCCAGCAGTGGGCCCTATTCCGAAAGGCTGCCCCTCTCCGACCACAATATCAGCGCCCCAATTTCCAGGAGGTTCGACCAGCCCTAGAGTAGTGACATCAACACCGACAATAATTGCGGTTTTTTCTCCTACGATCTCCCTGAGCCTCATTAGGCCTTCATCTAAGATTCCGAATGAGTTTGGCTGTTCTACGTACACGGCGCATGAGCCGGATGCCGACGAGGCTTTCTCGAGATCAAGAAGGCCATCTTCCCCATGTGGGAGCTTGATTATCTCAATACCAACTCCTTGGGTATAATTCTGTATGACGGACATCCTATGGGGAGGGACTAACTCAGAGACGAAGACAGTATTCGGTTTCTCCACTTTCTTTGACTTTACCCTTACTGCACAAGTAATCGCTTCAGCGGCTGAAGTACTGGCATCGTACATTGAGACATTGGAAATAGGAAGCTCCACTAGCTCCGATATCATTGTCTGGAATTCCCACATGGCCTGTAGCATTCCTTGGCTGACCTCCGGCTGATAGGGGGTGTAGGAGGTCAGAAACTCCCCCCTAGTGGCGATCATTGGCACCATGGATGGTACGAAGTTTCTAGCTAGTCCAGCCGACAGAAATGAGGGACGACAATCAAGGTCAACATTTGCCCCTAACAGTTTATTTGCATCTCTGATTATTTCCTCTTCGGATTGTGGCCCGGGCAGAGGCAGAGGGCCCTTGGACCTGATTTTCTTGGGGATATCCGAAAATAAATCGTCCATGGACTTCAAGCCCATTATTTCGAGCATTTCTTGCTCCCTACCGAGATTTGGCAACTGGTCCACGGTATCCCTCAAGTTGTTCCAAGAGTAGGGAGTTTATGATTATCTTTGAGGGGGATTCTGCGATGGTGCACCGACACACTCTTATTACTCCCAAGTCAGTCAGTGTGTCATGAAGGTCGCGGTCACTGCTTCCGACGGATTTGTAGCTCCCTACATCATTGATGCACTGGGAGATTCTGCAGTGGTGATCCCAGACGAAGTCTTGGGCGATAATATGGCCTTGGACGTTATGCTAACTCCTTGTAGTGCCCTCATACACATCAATTCAAGGCCGGTAGACACTAGTGTAGCCAGGGATGATAGGGAATCCAAGTTAATTATGCGGGAGGCCGCAAGACCTGTTTTGGATGCAGTGAATAGGCACGGAGAGCTACACATGATCATTCTAGGGACCCTGAGGGTCCATCCCCCCTGGTCACCTGGTGATGACTACTACGGGCCTGAGTCCTCATTATCGCCCAGAGATACAGCGGCAGAGGGGCAGTTGTGGCTGGAGGAGAACGCTTTGGAGAGGGCCGAGGCTGACAGGCCGGTTAGTGTGATTAGGGCCTCTAACGTTCAAGGAGTACCAATTTCTGGCCCTCCTGGCAATGGCATACTACACAGATGGGCCAATGAAAGTCAAATCGGTTGGATAAATGTTCCTGGCACAGGAGATGACGTCAAGGACCTCGTGCACGTCGAAGACTTGGTTAGGGTGATTCTCTCCGTCCTCGATAATCCACCTCCTACACGTGAGAGCTTTGCCGTAGGGACCGGGAAGGGGATTACAATGAATGAGCTTGCTAATATTTACAATCAGAAAACCGGGGCTTCTGTTGAGTTGAACCAGTCTTCAGAGGGAGAGGTTTGGGGAATTGTTGATGCTTGGTTTTTGGACCATAGATGCGGATTCAAACCTTCCATCAGTCTTGAAGAAATGATCGAAGAGGCATTGGCTGCATCAGGCTACTGAGCGTTCAATATCACTCTTTTTCTTATCGAGTTCCACCCGTCAAACATGCAAGAAATACCTCCTTCATGACCTGGTTTGTAGGAAGAGGTATCCCTATCCGATGGCATCCTTATTTCGACCTCGGCAGGGGATGAACCACTTTGGGGAGTAATCAGGGATGCAATTATTGTGTTTCCTCCCCTGTACTTATCGTCAATTCCGATTCCGAAACTCCTCTCCACTGAAATTACTCTCACTTGAACTGTGAGGGGTGTCCCAGAAAATTTCTCATTCAGAGAATTTTGCTCTGAAAGCATCCTTGCAGAGGAAAATGATTGGATAATCGTGTGGATAGTATCGTTACCTGGTCCAGATTCTTCTCTGGGGAATTCCCTTGAGCTTGCATCATCTAGCGTCTCCTCAATCACAGTTTCCTCTTGTTGCACCTTGGGCCTTGTTTCTTCGATTACCGGTGTTTGAGCTTCGTTATCGGCCATCGAAGAAGCTGCGACAGCCCCAAACGCTGCTGCTGATAGCCCCAGTGCGACATCTGTATTTGAGGGGATTCTCGAAGTGGCGATCAGCTGAAATGAGTCTGCTTTGGCCTTCCATAATTCTCTAGCGGGGTTCTGAAACAGGGCAGGTAGTTTGGAAATCTTTGATTCGGCCTCATTATCCGCGATTTCCCTAGCTCTCTGCAGAGATTCCAAGGTAGAGAATTCTGAAGCTTCTAAATTGCTAAGGATGGTAGTGAAATCCTCGGAAACATCCCCCATAAGGACCGACGGATCGTCATTCTCGACGACCTCAATTTCTGGGGCCTCGTAACTCTGGTCGTTTTCAGCTGTATCAGTGGGTGGTTCTGTGTCAGAGAGGATACCCTGTTCCGTGGACTGGTCGACTGGTTCCGAGCTGTTCATCTCTATGGTAATCCTTCCGACTCCAACCCACCTTCTAGTTCCAAGTGGGAGTTCTCCGTTTGCTGGTGGCCTCGTCCATCCTCCTCTGTAGTAGTCCTGATTTCCGCCCTGTTCCCTGTCATCAAGACTCCAAGAGCTTGCTCCTCCGGAACCCGCGTTGTAGAAATACATTCTAGCGCCGTTTGAATTCATGAAGAGTGGTTTTCCGTTCATTTCTCCATTTGGAGTGTAAGTTCCATTGTAGAATTCGTTTGGATGGTCTGAAACAGTGAGGGAATTACCGACTATGTAGGATTCTGAGGGACCTGAATCAACCAGAGTTAGTATTTCTTGGAGGTCAATTACCCCATTCCCGTCAGAGTCTAAAACTGAAAAAATAGCGTTTACTATGGCACCAGGTGCTTTTTGGCCTGTGATGGATGTGAGAGCACCCTCGAATTCGGAGAAGTTGAGATTTCCGTTGTCATCTAGATCATATTTAGAAAAAAGGGCCTCTGCTGAAATCCCTCTCGATCTCAAAATTGTCTGTAAATTCTTAATTGCTACAGCCTCAATTCCACCGCTCACTGTATCTACCCAGACCCTCACAAGGGACATTCAGCAATGAGTCTTGCCACTGCATTACAGGAATGGCGGACTTACCACAATTGCCTCGACAGTCCTTCTAGGGGATGCCTTTATCCAGACACTTTGGCCGATTTCAGCTCCGTCTAGATAGGCCATTGCAATTCCAATACCGCCCAAACTTGGAGAGGGGGCACCGCTAGTAACATATCCGATGATATCTGAGTCTACTGATTCAGAAGTCAGCACTGGATGACCGGGCCTGGGAGATGGCCCCCTGCCAACACACCTAATCCCCGCCCACCTTGGAGAGTCGCCTAAGGATTTCTCGACGCTCGACTTACCAATGAATTCATGGTTCATGTTGAGGCCAAAGGGGACATCAGTTTCCGCTGTATTTCTATGTAGGAATCCCTCGGGAAGATTCACGTCAGGAGAGATGCCTAGTCCTGGCCAGAGAAAGTCCTGCCCAGATAGTAAGTATCCCTTTTCCAGCCTCAGTGTATCTCTAGCTCCGAGCCCTACAGGAACCAAGCCAATCTCAGAGCCTGTGAAGATGAGTTCCTTCCAGAGAATGGTTGCCTGACTGTTGGGTATGAATATCTCCGCTCCCTTTTCGCCTGTGTATCCTGTCCCTTGTATCCAACCTGTTATGCCCAGTTCATTGTTGGCGATTTCTCGACATTTAAATCTCCCAATTCTATTATTTTCTCCTATTACTCTGGAAATTGCCTCTCCAGATTTTGGGCCTTGAACGGCTATAATACTCATTCCCTCTGATTCATCATGGATTATCACCGAGCCATCATCTGGGAGGTGCCCCTCAAACCATACAAGCATGGTGGAAACCATCGATGCATTGGGCACTCCTAGAATTTCATTGTCCGACTTTACTGCAAAAATCATATCATCGATTAGATTTCCATCCTCATCCAAAAAATGTGTATACCCACAGGACCCCTTTGTGAATTTTCGGAAGTCTTGTGTGCCAATACCAGAAAGCCAATCAGCAACATTGTGACCAACAAATCTGAAGAAGCCCATGTGAGAAACATCAAAAATACCAACAGAGGATCTTGTTGCTATGTGCTCTTCCTTGATTGAGGAATACCATATTGGAAGCTCAAAACCATGAAAATCGACTATTTTGCCACCACACTCAATGTGAGATTCATAAAGTGAAGTCCTGACTGGATTGTTTTCCATGTCAATTGGGAGAGAGAGAGGGAGAATAAGTTTGGCGTTAAACGATGATTGGCCGGTGATTTATCCAGCATCTCAGTGTAATCATCATATGCGCAGGTTTAAGTAAGACACCTATCACTATACAACCACTGGTTCATATGATTGAAGAGAACTCCGGCCAATCGCGCAACTCCAATGCAAAGGAGCCTGTGAAAGCTGGACGAAGAGGCGCAATCGCCCCTTCGATGAGGCCGTCAGAGAGTAGGAAAACCGAGTCAGTTTTCAGGCCATGCTCCATTTGCGGATCAAGCTCATGGGATACCGACGAGATCAGAGGCGAAACGTCTTGCTCTGTGTGCGGATACGTCGCAGAGGAGAATATGATTGACCTCGGAGCCGAGTGGACGAATCATTCTGGAGGGGAAGACAAGAGCAGAGTCGGCGCACCCACGACACTTACTCTTTCTGACAAGGGGCTTTCCACTGAGATAAGAAGGTCTGATCTAACATCCGGGGCCGCCAAAAGGCACGGAATGTCTGGCAAGGCTCTAAGAGATTGGAGGAGAAGGCAACGAATCGATCAACGAAGTAAGACTAGGGACAGCAGAAGCAGGAATCTGTCTAAAGCTATGCAATTCATTAGAGACAGGGGCGACCTTCCCCCCCAGATAGAACAAGAGGCGGCAGGTCTCTACAGGCATTCTGTCGAAAGGGGGCTAGTCACCGGGAGGAGCATCAGAGGAGTTTCCGCAGCGTGCGTATACGTCGCTGCTAGGGAAGCCAGAATTCCTAGGAGGATAGAAGACGTCGCTGAGGCTTTTGACATGACTTCGAATGTAGATCTAAAAGAATTGAAGAGAACCATCAGGCTAGTATCAAGATTCCTTGGTGCCCATCACATCACAGGGCCTGAGGAGTACTTCGAAAAGTTCCACTCTGACTTGGGAATGAAGCCGGAGGTACTGGGCAGAGTTAGGGAAATGTGGAGATTGGTGAAAGACGATCTTTCATGGCAGGGAAAAAAGCCCTCGGGTATAGCTGGAGTAATAATTTACAAGGCGTCTCAGGAAAGTGATTCTCCAAGGACTCAGAGTGAAGTTTGCAAAGTATCTGGCATAAGCGAGGTTACCTTGAGGGGGCTTCTAAAAATTCTGAACCAGAAACTGTCAGTTAAGCAATTCTGAGGACCCCGTTCATTGTCAAAAAAACGACTGTATATATGCAGAGTCTCTCTTGACAAACCATGGGTATTACTACAAACAGCGATCTTCTGTGGAAGAGGTTAGAACTCCAACTTGATTCTTGGGAGTTCCCCGCAGATCCATCGAAGTCTGGTTGAAATACTTACGAGGCTTTTGAATGGGTTCTTTCTTGGTTGTTGGAGGCAGTAGCGACATAGGTCAGATTCTCTGTAGGTCACTCGTTGCGAATGGGCACGTGGTGTGCGCAACTGGCAGAGACAATTCCAGAATGAGGGACCTAGAGGAGATTGGAGTAATCACACTTATTGGAGATGCGACCGATGAAGAGTTTATTGATGGCGCTGTAAGCAATTTCATGACCATTGACTCGGGAAAATTAGATGGTGTTGCTCATCTGGTTGGATCAATCTCAATCAGACCCCCTCATGCGATGAAGGTAGTTGACTTCGAGCAGGTTCTGAGTACAAATCTGACGTCAGCCTTCCTTGTACTTTCAAAATCATGCAAGTACATGCTAAGGAACGGCGGGGGTAGACTGGTCTTCACATCCAGTGTTGCCGCTGGAGTGGGGCTCACCAACCATGAGGCTATTTCGGCCGCTAAGGGAGGAGTGGAGTCAATGGCAAGGTCAGCCGCGGCGACATACAGCAAGAGGGGCATAAGGGTGAATACCGTAGCCCCTGGACTCACTGACACAAGACTTGCATCCCCGATAACAAAAACCGAGTCCTCGAAAGAAGCGGCAGTCAGTAAAATACCCCTGAATAGAATTAACGAGCCTGGTGAGATTGCCAAAGCGATTCAATGGTTACTGACTGAGGCTCCAGACAATCTTACTGGACAGGTGCTCAATCTTGATGGTGGAATGTCAAGCCTGAGGTGATTTCATGGAATGGACCAACGCTATCAGAAGTGACAAGATATCTGAAGGAAAAAGTAAGATGGTCAATATTGGAAGAAACGTCCTTATGATTTTGAAACTAGATGGGGAAATACATGCTACTGAGGGACTGTGTAAACACATGAAATGGCCATTGTCTTGGGGTGGAAAATTGGAAGAGGGGTGTGTGACTTGCCCTCTGCACCAGACTAGGCACCAGATTTGCGATGGGGAATTGCAAGAATGGGCTCCATTCCCATTGTTTCCGCCATATGGCAGGCTAGTTGGCTCCCTCGTAAAGGAGAAGAACCTTGGGATTTTCGAAACCAGAGTGAAGGATGGTTTTGTTCAAGTACTAATCTGAATAAATCAGTGACGTAGACGGGGAACCCTGAATAGTGCCGTCAAATTGGGAGGTTTGTTCAGATGATAGAAGGGGTGATAATTGACGACGAGGAATATAGAAAATATACCCCGAACAAAGGTCCTGAGAGAGCGAGTTTTCTCACTGTTAAGGCCAAGATATACGTTTCAGCTACATTCCTGGCATCAATACTAATTCTGGTCTCATTGCAGGGATGGATAGTCGATGACGTCATCAAGGAGATTAAGAAGGAGTTGGGGATATATGAAAGAGTCCCGGTATGGGAAAGGTCAGAATGGCCATACCTGACTAATTACTCAAACGGTTTTGTGATGGAATATGGAGAGTACGACTTGCTGGAGACTGAAAATGAGTGGGGTTCAACCCACTATTTCGTCGAGTTCGATCTGCCCCTAAGTGAGGGAGGTTCCGCTCCGAACGGATTAGTGAGTCTCGCTGTGTGGCTCCCTAATGTTCCCGAAGGAACCACAGTTCCAGTCATCGCCGAATTTGGACCATATTTTGATGAAATTAGCGTAGAGACTCCTTCTATTGAAGTTCCTGGGACTTGGCTCGGTCAGATGATTATCGACCAGATACTACCTCATGGATACGCATTCGCCCAGGTTTCTGTGATGGGGACTGGGAGGTCAAACCACTGTATGGACCTCATGGGGAATGCAGAGCAACTCGGCGTGGATGCGGCTGTTACTTGGCTGGGGACCCAAGACTGGAGCAATGGGAAGGTGGCAATGATCGGAAAGTCCTATGACGGCTCTACCCCTTGGCAGGCAGCGACATTCGGTAACGAGCACTTGGCCACGATTGTGCCTATTTCCGGACTAATTGGTGTTATGGAGCTAATGTGGAAGAACGGAAGCAGTGAGGCTAGGGCTGCGATAATGCACAATGGTGTTTACGGATCCTATGGAATAGATGGGGATCAAGAGGACATAGGGAACATGTGCCCAGATTACATCATCGGCCCCGGTACAGGGGTATCAGCGTACATGTGGGGAAGCGAATTCGCTGGAACATACTGGGAAGAGAGGTACTTCTTGGACAGGGTCCTAGAAAATTACGAGGGGTCCGTCTACTTGATCCAAGGAATGCATGATTGGAATGTCGACCCCCATATGGCAATCCCTGTGATCAATCAATTGAAGGACGCAGGTATTGAGGCGAAGGGGCTTTTTGGCCAGTGGGACCACGACTACCCCGATAGACCCGATTACCACTTTGATCGATCTGGAGAGGGAAGAGGCAGAGAGGCGTATCCCGAGATGGTCAGATTTGACTGGATGCAGGACTTACTGGAGTGGTTCGACTGGTACTTGAAGGATTTCGGGGACCAGCCAGGACTGTTCATTGAAATACAGTCTAATCAGGGGCAGTGGAGGATTGAAGATAGATACCCACCTGAAGGCATGGAAACTCTTTCGTTGGACCTAGGTGGCGCGCTCACCAATGTCGCGGGTGGCACGACCACTATACTCCCGAATGGAAACTTCGGACCTATTTACGAAAGTGAGCCATTTATCGAGGACGTTTGGATATCTGGTTTGCCGAGGCTGCATATCGATGTCTCGACCACTACTGTCGGAGGGCAGATCTACGCGCTTTTGGAAGACTGCTCCGAAGATGGGGGGACGTGCATCCATATCGGTCATGCGATAATGGACTTGCGTTATCACGAAGGCGGAGATCAGGAGCAAGCTTGGATACCGGTCCTCGAGACGATTAACGCCAAGATGGAGTTCTTCGCTATGGATGTCCAGATTTCAGCGGGGCACACTATCCGCCTCTCCCTAGCCAGTACTGGTGAGGACTACCTCCCTGCATCAACTAGTTCGGTAGTTGAGGTTTCTGAGGGAACGGGGTCGAATCTAATCTTAGACGTAATCGATCCGGATGAGAAGTTGCTGTTCAGCCCCCCCAGTTGCTCGCATGAGGCTTGTTTGGATTGGATCAACCAAACATCGTAATTTCTTGGAGGGAAAATGTTCAGCTGTGCTTCGTTTTTTGCAGGGGTCGGAGGGATAGATCTCGGCTTCAAACAAGCAGGATTTCACGTAGTATATGCAAACGAAAACTCGAAAAAGGCGTCCCTGACCTTCGAGAAAAATCATGGAATTGAGTTGGATACCAGAGACATTAGGGATGTTAAATCCGAAGAAATCCCTGATTTTGATATATTGTTGGCTGGCTTTCCATGTCAAGCTTTCTCAGTGGCAGGATACAGGCAGGGATTCGATGACGAGAAGGATAGGGGAAATCTATTCTTCGAGTTGGAGAGAATAATGACTGAGAAGAGGCCGTCCATTGTATTCTTAGAAAATGTAAAAAATTTGGTTGGGCATGATAAAGGAAGGACATTTAGTGTAATTCGGCATTCATTGGAGGATCTGGGGTACGATATACACCACATGGTAATGAATGCGTGTGATTATGGAAACATCCCTCAGAATAGAGAGAGAATCTACATAGTCGGTTTCCTAAATCGCGATGTTTCGACATGTTTCCAATTTCCTGATGAGATTGAGTTGACCACGACCATTGGAGAAATCTTCAATTTCAATGAAAGGGTAGATGATCGGTATTATTATCGGGAAGATTCTAACATGTACAATGATCTGAAGAGGGACATTACTTCTGTTGAAACTGTATACCAGTGGAGGAGGAAATACGTACGCGAAAACAAGAGTAGGCTGTGCCCCACTTTGACTGCTAACATGGGCACTGGAGGCCATAATGTACCTCTAATTTTAACACCACATGGGATTAGAAAGTTAACTCCATTAGAATGCTTTAGGATTCAAGGGTTCGATAGGACATTCAAGCTCCCAGAGAATGTTGCAAACTCTCATTTGTACAAACAAGCGGGAAATTCTGTTGTAGTCCCTGTGATTAGAAGAATCGCTGATTCGATTATGTCAGCTATCACACAAAAAGATTCATGATTCATAATTGGTGGCGCAACATGACTTAATGACTTTAGCAAATAATATTTTTTTCGAGGTCTGGTCATGACGATAATGGTGGACGCTGGGGGATTTGAACCCCCGGCCGCCTGGTTGCAAACCAGGCGCTCTTCCAAGCTGAGCTAAGCGCCCCTGACCCTCCGGGAGGGCTAGGGGTTATTGAGGTCAACCGTTGTTGCGAAGCATCAGTTGTTACTAGATATTAGTCGCGGAAGGAGGATGAGTACGCCTACTAAGGACATCATTAATGCAAATTTCAGAAACTCATCGTTTTGTTTCTCTGACTCTGACTGATCTGAAGGCCCAGTTGGAAAATCCTGACTGTCTGAGTGGACATCCTCGGAGAAAGAGACCGAGAAGTAGAACTCCTCCAATGTCCCATTAGCGTCTATCTGATGGCTCATTGACAGATTTGAGGGGAGCAGTCCATTTGATGGGTCGAGTAGGAGTAGGCTGGTGACCTTACATTCAGGGTTTACTCTTTCCCCTGTCTCGTTGAGTTCGCACTCCCCGCTTAGCCAAGGGGTTGAGATATCGTCCACACCCTGGAAGTCCCCATCCCCCTCGACGTCGACAAGAACCCTGTGTGTCACATTCTCCCTCTTGTCGACATTGTAGAAGAAGAGGGAATCTGATGAGACAAGAATCCCGGGCGAGATGCCATTTGGTGTGGGGCCGTCGTCCTTCAACAGAACCGTGTATTCCTTTGGTTCATGGGCCGATACGTGTGGCAGAGCAAGTATCATCAGGGATGCTATCGCAATGACCGTGGTTCCGCGCACGTGCCAGCGCGGGGGTGCGATGACTTCAACATGACCTGCTCCTTCCGAGACTCATGAGCATGGAAAGGGCATTAGTAGCCGGGGGTTTGCTTGCTTGTATCGTAGTTGCGATTTCCACATCTTTCTTGTTGTTCGATGACGAACTGGATACTGCCGTTGGTTCTGATTCCTTGATCGATCCCCTGATCCAGACGGACGATCATGACCACAGGAACGCGAGCCAGCATATCTTGTACACGGAGAACATAGTTCCAATCAGTTACAATCCCCTGACTGCCCCTGGTAATGCAGAGGTCCAGGTGGCTGATTCACCCGATGGCAGGACATACGCATACATAGCCGGGTGGTCTGAAATGCATATAGTAGATGTTACTAATCCGGGCAATACCACCGTAACTGGAGTATACTATGACCCCAATACCCAAGTTTTGGATGTGAAGTATCTCCAATACAATGCCAGAGAGTACGTGATTGTGCAGAATCAATTGGTCGACCCAGGAGCTGCCGACCCCAATGTAGGATCGTGGGAAGATCCAGCACAGGTGACAGTCACACTAGTCGATGTTACGGACAAAACCAATCCTAGCTGGGTCGACTCTTGGTATGATGCTGACCATCCTAGTGGCCCCCACAACCTCTACACTCACATGATAGATAACGAATGGTATATCTTTGTAGCAAACCCAGATTACGAACAATGCGATGTGGGACAGGGAGACGCATGTGGGGGGATCACGGTCGCTCATCTCAACTTCGCGGGATATGGTGACCTTCCTAGGATCGTGAAAGTTGGGGAGGCGGAAGTAAGCTGGGAGTCTACTCTTGGAGGATGGATATACATTCATGATATGACGGTTCAAACCTGGCCAGGCGAGGACTCCAATGACCCGAGGTTTGGAAGGACATTTGTCTATGGTGCATACTGGGAGGCCGGTTTGAGGATTTTTGACGTATCTGACGTCCCCCATCCAGGAAACGATATGGCCGAATATCTCGCCATTGCCGCTGCCTGCAGAGGCTCTTTTGGCACTCAGCTAGGTTGTAATTGGAGAGCGCCTGAAGTGGGTCAATGGATGGAATTCGAGGATTTCGATGGCGATGGTGAGATTGACTGCGGATGCACCAGTAACGAGAACGGTGGCCGAGCATCATACATCCACTATGCGGAGCCTATTGATGAGATGGTGGATGCGAGCCACTTGGGATACACAGCTGGAAAGAGGCACCTAACCATTGTCGCTACCGAGGTACTGAGCACGAGTGTTGGGACCGGGATGAGTTATCTCTTAGACACCACGTCATATGAGATGAACAATGGAAATTTCAGATTCCTGCCTGAGCTGATCCATGGCTGGGAAATTCCCTTTGCGATGGATCACCACATACCAGAAGGAGAGGAATGGTTACTTTTCAGCCCCCATAATGCGGACACCCAAATTTTCCAAACGGGCCTGCCCGGGCTTCCTGACAATAGTTTCGGAGGGGCATGGGATGGCAGGATTTACCTGAGTAGTTATCATGCTGGCCTTTGGATAATTGACATCGAGACCCTAATGGTCGAAGGACTGACTGGAAGCAACAAGACTGATGCACATAGTCTGTCTACTATAGGTTACCACCTTCCCCATGGCGCCGATGGAACCCCTCTGGATAGTTCATTCTATGACTTCGGATGGACGCCTTTCCTCTGGGCGGCTGAATATCACAACGGGTATACTTACCTCTCGTGCATCACGAGTGGATTGTATATCGTACAGCTAGACCTTGATGTCCCGTATAGTTCGGTTTCCTCGGCCCCATAGGGGCCGATCGCCCTAGGGGGAATTTGATATGTCTCCTTTGTCCCGCAGGTCCATGCCTCTACGTCCCGTATGGATATTGACTGCTCTGATGATACTAGCCCCTCTCTCGGGATGCCTGTCATTCTCCGATGGTTCTGGAGGGGATAATGATGGAGGGTATTCGTGGATAGACCCTGTCACGGAGATAGAGGATGGTAATCACTCACACAACGATCTGCTTGCGCACCGACTTTCCACGCCCAATGCGATGCTGATAGACTATCACAATCTAAATTGTGATGGCAATGTAAAGCCACCAGCTGACTTGGACAATGTCGCTGGAAGACCGTGCTTCGAGGAATTCAAGAATGTTGGACCGACTCCAGGGGATAACTCAGAGATAGCCATCGAGGGTAACTTCCTAGACGACTGTGAGATTTATGGGGATGGCACCGGAGGTTGCTTCGCTTACGTCTCATCATACAATCAATTCGAAATCCTCGACATCAGCAAGCCAAACGAGATCAGGCTTCTCTCGACATACTATGCGGAGATTGCTAGGATGATTGACATCAAAGTAACAGCTGACAACAACTGGGTTTTGGTAAATCACGAGCTAACGAATTCTGAGTTGGACCCCATACCCAATGACGATGACGCCAACAGCGGGGCTAATAGATTGGACCTAATTTACGTCGGGGACAAGACAAGCCCCATCAAGGTCGCAGAATGGGATAACCCACCTGCGGGATTCCATAACCAGGATTTGCATGTTTACTGCGACTGGACCCCTGCGAATCCGACAGCATTGTGGCAAGACGACTGTCACCTATTCCTCTTCGGTGCCGATCCCTATCCTGAGATGGTAGAGGGGTCAAGCGGGACTTTCTACAAAGGTACACAGATTTTCTACGCCCTAATCGACTTCGCAGGCCTGAACCCAACAAACAACGAAGAGCAACAGAACGCTAGTAGAGAGATTATTCGTTGGGGAGGGTACACGCCTGAACCTCAAACGACCTGTGGGGGATCCATCTTCAATCATGACAATGTATTCTTCATCCACCCAATTACAAAACAAAAGATGTTGGCTGTTTCATACTGGGGGGCTGGCCTGAGGCTAGTCGACGTCTCCGAACCACCCCAAATTGCTGACCCGCTAGGGATTTCATGGCCACCAGAAACTGGAAGGTGGCTTGGATGTCCAACTGACGACTCAGGATGGTATGGCCCCGAGGGAGGCGGGCATGCGAACATGGCACCAGAAGTATGGCTGGATGCAAACGATGGGAATGACAACATCCATTACGCAGTACCTCAAGACAATCTGATATGCTCTGGAATAAGCGAGTATGATCCAGTTGAAACATGGCCAGAGCAATGTGGAATAGGGCCTTCCGATGCTACGTATGGCGTCAATTGGAGGCACTACACGTACATCGCCCCTGAGTACGGTTCCAATACCAACCACACAGGATATTTATGGACAATCGACACAACTGACCCAGCCCAGCCCTTCCTTGTCTCCAAGTGGAAGCTACCCGGCGAGAGTACTCTTCCAGACGGTACTTCACATCCTCATCACTACATACCCGGGGGTTATATTTTCAGCCCACACAATGGCGATACTGGTCTGAGTGGGCACGTTTATTGGACCCACTACCATGCTGGAGTGTGGATTACAGATCATGGCCATATCTGGGACGAGTTGGTCTGGGAAAATGGCGTTCCAGAGCCAGAGCGAGGTTTCCAGGCAATCTCTGAGTTGGCACCATCGCACACCTTGGGATACTACTTGCCAGCAGGCCCATATTGGATCGAGGACCCAGCAACTGAGCTGGGCTATGACATGGCTGACTGTTGGGCTTCTTGCATGATTCCTTTTGATTGGGGGCTTCAATACGATCCACGGGGTTTCGTCTTCATCTCCGAGATGGTTTCAGGAGTTTATGTGGTTCAGTTCGATGAGGATTACGACGCTAGATATGATTATCCACCACTGTGGACAGCGGAGGCAAGTGACCAATGAGGATGTCTCGAGAAGGAACAGTCGCATTTCTTCTGGTGATTGTACTAATATCGCCCACGGTTTCTGCCCATGGTGCTAACTCTTTCGCGTTCATAATGCGAGAGGGATCGATTCAACCTGGATCTGCCGAAGTGGTACAAAATGACACCCTAATATTCTACAATGTAGCGAGTCAAAATAGGACTGTTATCCTAGACGGCGACTCCGATGGCACTATTGAGTACGAATGCATCACATCCAGTATGAACTCGTCGAGTACAGAGGATGAGTGCAGGCTATGGCTCGATCCTCAAAACTGGTCTGCTGGATACTATCAAATCGAGATTTTCTCAAATTCAAGTCTGTGGAATGTACTCAATTTTACTTTATTGGAGGACATCCACAATGAGTCTGGCCCCCCTCCTGGATACTCTTTCGGAGGGGTCGAAGATGGTGGAAAATCCGAAACAACCGCGACCCCATACATGGTCCCACTAGGGTTGATTTCGGTTATCGGAATCTTAGCCCTAGTCATCAGGAGGAGATGATATGAAAAAGGAAATTGCTCTTTTTCTAGTGTTGACTTTGCTGGTACCAGGTTGCATGGGGGATTCTGAACCCGATGTATTCTATGGAGAAGACATTAGCCCCCCAGTTCCAGTCAGCGATTTCATACTTACAGATCAAAATGGAGATCCTTTCCAACTCTCTGAGTTTGAGGGAAAGGTAGTTGTGGTCACGTTCCTATTCACGAGATGTCCAGACATCTGCCCAATAGTAAGTGCGAATCTAGACTATCTTTCCAACATGCTCGGGGATGACTATGGAGAATCAGTGGAGATACTAACAATAACAGTTGACCCATGGACAGACAATAGCTCTGTATTGCACAATTACAGTGAACAGAGGGGACTTCATTGGCCCCATCTCACCGGTTCTGTGGAAGACCTAGAGGGAGTTTGGCTAGAATTCGATGTTGGACTACAGACATACTCCATCGATTCAGATGGAGATGGGGTTTCGGATGGATTCGATACATGCCTTGAAACCCCTGAAGGTGAAGAAGTGGATAATAATGGATGTGGACTCGAAACACAGCAGGAAGATGATGGAGGGGATGTTACTGTGAAACATCATCCACTAGACTACTGGGTCGATCACACGACTGGGACCATCATATTGGATAAGCAACTTAGGCAGAGAGTTTGGTGGGGAGACACCGACTGGAATGTGGAGCTTGCAATGGAGGACATCAAGATTCTAATTTCGGAGGAGGAGTGAGGATGAGAGCGAGTGTTTTCCTCGTTGGGTTCTTGCTCATCTCATCGGGGTGTCTAGGGCAGGGAGATGACTTAGAGTTCCTTGGGATAGAGTACAGAGACCCTCCGGAAGCACCCGATTTCACACTATTTGATCAGAATGGAGATGTCTTTGAGCTGAGTGATCACGAAGGCAAGGTAATCGTGGTAGCCTTTGTATACACATCTTGCCCCGATATCTGTTTGATAATCTCCTCAAACCTAGATTATGTTTACGACAATCTAGGATACAGATCTGAGGAGGTACTCATCTTGTCTGTGACTATTGATCCTGCCAGAGACACAATAAATCACTTATCGAAATGGACTGAAAATAGGGGCTATGAATGGCCTCACCTTACAGGACCTGCATCTGAGCTCCAGCGGATATACCGTTCTTGGAACGTAATCATCGACAACGAGCATATCGAGGCAAGCCAGCCCCCAGAGGAGAGCCTGAATCGTTTGGTGGTCCTCTATCCTGATAACACCAGCTCAGTAATCGACAGAGGGGGCTTCGGGATGAACGGATTTGAGTTCATATCCGATTCATTCAATGAATCGAGTCTGTCATTTGATATTACTGATGGTCCGGTCAGTGAGGGGACTATTGGGGAGTGGAGTACAGATGGTAATTGGACTTGGGCCCTACATTCCTGGGACCCGATTAATGAGAGTTGGATTCAGTCACAATCCCCGAGCTCATCGATTGAGATCGAAAGTAGTACCCACCTTGCTTGGGTAGCCAGTGATGCTAACCTTAGCCTGGCACCACCGGGATTCGATTGCAATGGCCATGGATGGGTCATGGGAACTGGAAGCAACGCTCATTGCATGTGTGATGAGGGTTATGAGAGACCAGATGGTGATTGGCTTTCTTGCATGATTGAAGGCTCTTCGAATCTGGGGAATGCCAGTACGACGGACCCGCATGATATATCCCTGGGAGAATATGAGGTTGGCCATTCGACTACAACCTTCATTGTCGGGAAAGAGATGAGGAAGAGGGTGGCTTATTCCGGAATACACTGGGATGCTGATGATTTCCTCCAAGACGTGATTACCTTGGTTGATGAATGATACGAGTAATCTGTATGTTTTCTCCACCCCTTCACTAATCAAATTATATGCTATTGCCAGCTACTAGTAACATGGCGGGAGACAATGAGACTGCCAGGTCGCTATTCTTGGCGGCATTGATGGTCACAAGCGTCATGACTGGAATCTTGTTTTTTGACATTGAAAAGGAGGGGGTAAATGCGCCACCTCTGATTGAGTCTGATGTTCCTGATTCTTACATTATTGGCCAGGTTGTAATGATAAACATCACAATATCGGATGAGGAGCGAGGTGGACTTGCTGTATTAATTACCCTGAATGGCGAAGAAATTACGGAGGAATTGGACGAGGAAGGGACGGTTGGAATAGACGTATCCACGCTCGAGGTGGGACCACATGAGCTGGTTGCAGTCGCGACTGACAGCTTGGGCCAGGAGACAGTATGGAGGAAGGTTTTCTCCGTTAACTATCCAGAGGAAAGTGAAACACTAGTAGTCCTGGATGTTGATGCTTTTGAGATTCCAAAGGGTGAAACAGCTCCCATCACTGGATATGTGATTCATGACAGTATTGATTCTTGCTCACTAAGGTGGTCAACAGGCGACATAGCCCAATCCAGCCTAGGTCTACCTGTAGACGAAAACGGAACATTTGACTTGAGCCTCTCGAATGTTCAGGAGAATACCACCGTTTCCATCGGGGCGACTTGCGGGGTCTGGACGGAGTCATCGATGACTGTCTATGCCTCCATCAACATAAAAGAGGACCAGGGGGCTACAAGGGGCTGCACTGATTCATCCGCAAACAACTACGATGAGAACGCAAATGAAGACGATGGATCTTGTGAGTATGATTCTCAATCTTGATAGCTCAGAGTATTGGCATACTGGCAAGCTTCTCCAGATCCGGCTGATACAATTGCCTTATGTCATCAAGACCGAGAACAAGCATTGCCAATCTCTCCAGCCCCATACCCCACGCGCAGACCGGCCATTCGGTTCCGAGTGGTTCTGTGACCTCCGGACGGAATATTCCCGCTCCACCAAGCTCTAGCCATTCCCCTCTCCATAGAATGTCCACCTCCACACTAGGTTCGGTGTAGGGGAAGTAGGCGGGCCTGACCCTAACATCATCATAACCCATCTTGGAGTAGAATGTCTTTAGCGTGGTGATAAGCATAGGCAGATTGGCGTTTTCCTCATGGATGATGCCCTCAATTTGATGAAACTCCGGAAGATGAGTTCTATCGATGGTCTCCTGTCTGAAAACCCTGCCAATACCAAATACCCTGGAAGGTACATTTGGATTTTCTGCTATGTGCTTGACAGTGTTGACTGTTGTGTGTGTCCTAAGCAAACCTTTCTGTGCCTCATCCTTATCGAAATTGCCACCCCATCCTCTGCTTCCTGTATCATGGCCATGTTCGTGAACCTTGGACCACAAATCTAGGTATCTTTCATCGACATCGACTCTCTCTGGACTAGAAAGGTAAAATGTATCCTGCATTGTTCTCGCAGGGTGTGATTGGGGTATGTAGAGGGCATCCATATTCCACCCGGCCGATTGTACAAAGTTTCCTTCAATTTCCGAGAATCCCATTTCAAGAAATACTTTCCTAATTCTTTCAATTAGAGCTTGCATCGGATGCGGTCTCCCTCCTGTTGGGGTTTTCGCGGGCGCGTTGACATCAAAATGCTTGAATTGGAGTCCTTTCCATGAATCTCCCTGTAACAATTCAGGCGTCAATTCCCCAACCATTTCAACATGAGACAAAACACTCTCATCAATGGAAGCCCCTTTATCCGTCAGTTTCCATGTTCTTGAGATCCTTTCCTCGATGGAGATTAGGCCCTTTCTTCCTGAGAAATGTTCTATTAATTCTTGATCTAAATCCATTGAGTTAATATAATCAGATGAGATTGATGAAATGAATTCCATCCTTTTGGAAATTATGGAGGATATCCTATCCTCATCATCGGAAACTAACTTCCCAGAATCGAGACTTACGCCGATAGACTTCAGAAGGCCAATCCCCGGGCCTGCTTCATTCCTATCGAAGCCATACTTGAAGAGATTCTGCATAGTCCTTTCTTCTATCTCTGAGCCTAGATACCAATTCCAAATCCTCTCTTCTAAGAGTCCAGATTCAAGTGCCTTCTTTCCTTCCGAATCAAGTGAAATAAGCTTGACGTGGTTTTCTGTGACTGTAACAAGACCTGATTCGGAAAGAGATTTCCCGGACCCTGCAACATGGACTTGATCGTTCCAGCCAGTAAGATCCAGAAGCTGTTGAATGTCCCATTCTCTTCCAGAATCTGTAAGCATGGCTTTTAGCATGGCCTTATCGTTGTTACTCAACTCCGCGACCATGGCCTACTCCAAGGGGCTATCCCACTTGAGATTGCCGTGGAACATTATTCTTCCTCCCACAAATCAATTTTACATTTTTCGCAACTGTAAATACTTGGCCGAGGGCCATCAATCATCTCCAGATTACCGCATCTTCCACATAAAATAGTGGTCTTTATCGGAGGAATGAGGGTTGTATCGACCCTGTACATTGGACCTCCAGCATCGGGAAGGAAATCCCCCTCTGGAGACCATGCATGAATCTCCTCGATACTTAATCCATCTTCATTAGTCATTCCAATGGCGGCCATGAGTAAGACGATACCAGATATGGAAATAGGTGCGGCTATTGCGAAAGACAATCCAGAGGCGCCTGAGCCCAATATTACTCCGCTGCCTATAACAATACAGATCCATCCTGATATCGCAAGATTGACTCTTTTGTCCCCTCGGCTTGACGAATCCATGGTTCTGCTAGGAGTCCCTATACATCAAAGTCGCCTGTAATCGCCTATAGGTTTCAAAAGTGGTTTGCCCTCCAAGGGGCGCCGCCTCAGTAGCTCAGCCTGGTAGAGCATCTGATTTGTAATCAGACGGTCGGGGGTTCGACTCCCTCCTGGGGCTCCAAAATACGTCAAGGTCAAAGAGCGGAGGCTAGACGGCATTGTATGGTTGCGACAGTAATCGATGGGAGAGAAATAGCCCGAGGAATAGAGGATGCCCTCAGAATTAGAGTAGAGAGTCTACTACATTCTGGAATAACCCCGTGTCTTGCTGTCGTTATTGTTGGAGATGACCCTGCTTCTCACGTGTATGTTAGGGCTAAGGAACGTGCATGTGCGCGATTGGGAATCAATAGCGTCCGCGTTGACATTCCATCGGATGCGGAATACGAAGAAGTTGTAACCGTAGTAAGGCGACTCAATCAAGACCCGGAAGTGAATGGGATACTTGTCCAATCTCCCCTCCCAGATGGGATGGATGAAATAGCAATCACAGACTTAATTGATCCGAATAAAGATGTGGACGGATTCCATGCCCAGAATCTGGGTCGTCTGGTACAAGGTGATACTAGCGGTTTGTTGCCATGCACTCCAGCCGGCGTGATGCGTATGCTGGAGTCTGCAGATATTGACCTCAGGGGAAAAAGAGCAGTCGTAATTGGACGCAGTAGGATCGTTGGCATGCCACAATCAATTCTGTTATCTCAGAGAGGGGTTGACGCCACTGTTACCATAGCCCATTCCAGAACAACCGACATGGCCTCTTTGTGCAGAGGGGCCGATGTGATTATCGCGGCAGTGGGAATCTCAAATATGGTAAGGGGCGACTGGGTCAAGCCAGGATCAACAGTTATTGATGTTGGTGTGAACCGGGTGAATGATGATTCTGAGAAGGGGTATCATCTAACTGGCGATGTTCATCCAGAAGTTGGAGCGGTCGCGGGAGCACTATCTCCTGTCCCGGGGGGTGTCGGCCCAATGACAATTGCAATGCTAATGACAAACACCATTAGGGCTACTGAGATTCAACATGAGTCATAGCAAACTTTCAGAAAATTCCCATGTCAATCAATGCGTCCTCTGAGGCATGTTTCCTAGGGTCCCACAATGGAGTGAAGGTCAAATTGACATGTGCGCTGAGAACTCCTTCAGTCTGCTCAGTTGCCCTGTGAACAGCGGCCATAAGCTCGGGGGCTATTGGGCATCCGGGGCTTGTCAGGGTCATGTCGACCTCCACGTGAACGCCCCCCTCCCTTTGCTCTTCTTTTATGCCATAGATTAATCCTAACTCGATTACCGAGATTTTCATCTCTGGATCCTCCACGGATTTGAGCGATTCCCTTACCTTAGACTCAACAGACATACTATCACACCAAAGAAGAAGCCTCGTCCTTCACCTTCTTCACCATATTCATGAATCCATTGGCCCTGCTCGGAGTGAGGATTTGACTTAGGCCCATCTCCTCAACGTATGAGGGATCGTGACAAGCCACTTCCTCAGGAGGAAGTCCATTTACCGCAATTGCCGTAATGGCCATGAGCCCCTGTACAATTTGGGCATCGGCACCACCTTTTGCTATGAATCCCCCATCTCCGTCGAGTAGGCACTCGACATGAGCTCTCGATTGGCAACCATGGACCATATTCTCATCGTCCCATTCCTCCATGGAAAGAACCGAAGGATGCATATTTGCATACTCGAAAAGGAGCTCGTATCGCTCCATTGTATCAAAACAGGATTGAAATCTATCGACGATAATTTGTATCTCTTCAGACCATCCGCTCTCATCGCCCATGGTGATCCGAACGTATGGTAGGATTTCAGAATTCTGGCGCCTAGGAGAATCTGGAAACAATAGACTCGAGATGTGAGACGAATGCCTCTGCCTCTTCCATGGTGTTGTAAATCCAAACAGACGCTCTGTTAGTTGAACCGACCCCCATGGCCTCCATTAGGGGTTGAGCGCAATGATGGCCAGTCCTCACGGCAAATCCACCAGCATCCAAAAGATAACCAAGGTCTTGCGCCTGAATAGTATCATGCAGGAATGAGACGACTCCTATCGATTCCTCTCTTTCTGGGTATCCGAAAACAGTGATTCCTGGAATCTCACGCATTCTTGATGCCATCCACGATGCTATTCTTTGGACGTGTTCGTGTGCCTCTTCAAAATCGACATTCTCCTCGAGCCAGTCTACTGCAACTCTCCATCCTATTGCCTCGGCCATCCTCGGAGTTCCGGTCTCAAACATTGCATATCCTTCTTGGAAAAGGGTATCCTCCAAAGATACTCTCTTGACTATAGATCCCCCTGTCAAGAATGGTCCCATCTCAGAGAGGGCTTCCTCACTGACTAATAGGCACCCTATGCCTGTTGGACCGGCCATTTTGTGTGCCGCCACTGAAAGAAAGTCTGCGCCTAAGTCATCGAATTTTATCTTCTCATGTGGAGCCCCTTGAGCACTGTCAATAGCTATTCTTGCGCCCTGTGAGCGTGCCATTTGAATTACCCTTTCGATATCATTTCTCACGCCAAGAACATTGCTTACATGCCCCACGCAAACTAGAGATGCCCCCTCGACTGCAACCTCCATGGCATCGTAGTCCAATGTAAATTTCTCAGTATCTACCGGGACGTACCTCAATTCAATCCCTCTTTCCTTGGATAATTCTTGCCAAGGAACAATATTTGCATGGTGCTCCATCTCAGTGGTAACGACTACATCTCCCTCACTCAGATTATACCTGGCCCAACCATAAGCCACCAAATTCATCGCTTCTGTGGCACTACCTGTGTAAATCATTTGACTCTCTGATGTTCCGAAAAATTTCGATATCCTATCTCTGGCACCTTCCAGAGCGGCTGTAGATTCATCGGCCAAGGTGTGGTTAGCCCTGTGAGCATTGGCATGATAGTTCTTGTAGAAATCTGACATCGCATCGATTACCGCCAATGGCTTTTGGGACGTTGCGGCGTTGTCGAAATACACTAGTTTCTTCCCATTTGGGAGAGTCCTCTGTAGTATCGGAAACTGAGAACGAATAGATTCCACATCCAGTGCCATGTCACATCCCTAACCTGTGGTCGGGGTTCAGGCTTTCAATTCGATTGTGTGAAAATTTCGATAAATGTACCAAATTATGTATTTTCTAGAATGGCTTTATGTCTCCATACCCACTTTGAGTATTATGGCAGACGGTGCGGGACAGGACGTTGTGGAAAAGCTCGGGAGCAGGGATTTGAACAATGATGGAGAAATAATCAACCTTGCAATAGTAGGTTCTAGCAGGTACTACGACTTTGAGAGCTTTGAAAACATAATTGATTCATGGGTGGGGATTAATGGTTATCCAGATCTGGTAATAGTGGGAGGAGCGAGTGGTGTTGACTACCTAGCAGAAAGATGGGCAACTAATAGCTCGATACCAATAGCCGTATTCTCTGAGGAATGGGAGGACCCAAGGAGAGGCCTCCAAGACAGAGGGAGGCCAGAGGCCCCAAATTCATTGACGGAGAAGATACTTTCCTCATGTAGCCATATCTTGGCAATACCCTCAACAACTAGCAAGTGGACCAGAGTGGTTATTATGGAGTCGTCCAAGAGGGGGATACCTATTCAAATACATGAAATTACTTGATTTTGGTGCTCCTGCCGGGATTTGAACCCGGGTCGCCGGGATGAAAACCCGGTATGATGGACCGAACTACACCACAGGAGCCGAGCCATCGGAGATATGCATCCCACATAATCGAATCGGGTAGAGGAGTTTCCAGATGGCTGTGGGAAATTTGGTCACTCTTCCTCTAGGAGTCCGTCCCACCACCTTTTGGCAGGTATGAAAGCTAGGAATGAAGTCAACGTCAAGATTATCCAAACGATTGGGTTTTCCAATAGTCCCAGTAACTCATCTCCCCAGATTCCTATTGCCAATGCCTGAATCCCGAATCTCAGTCCTCTTCCAAAAAGGCCAGCAAAAATGAATTGGTTCCTGTCCATCTCTCCCATTCCAGCTACCCATGCCAAGACCTTGTATGGGATTGGGGATACTGCAGCGACAAAAATTCCAGCGCTACCATACCTCATGATTAGACTATCCAGTCTCTGGACATGGATTTCCCGAATATACCTCTCAGCGACGCCCCTTCCCAAGATTCTACCGAGCCACCATCCAACCAATGCCCCAGATACACTGGTCATTGTGACAATCGCCCAGATTAGGAATATTGTAAGAGGGTCGCCCTGGGCATCAAGGAACATGGGAAATGTAAGAGCCTCCGGGGGAATTGGCTGGATTACCGCCTCTGTGAATGAAAGGATGCCTAGCCCGGGCAATCCTAAATCTAGTGCCCACTGGACATAAGAATCCCACGTGTCCCAGAATCCACTAGGTAACATGCTCACGAGCGTTCGTCTAAGTCATTGTGTATGAAATGGTGGTTTTTGTGTGGACCAGCAGAGGGAAAACCAATGAAAGGAAGGCTAGTGGCTAACACGTGGAGGATAGGTTTGTAGTAGATACATCGGCTCTATTATCTTGGCCTCTAACAGAATTGAATGGGGCCATCATAGTACAATCACAGGTCAAGGAGCTGGAGAGGCATTCCCCCACAAGGGCAGAAATGGTAGAAGCAGTGGGAGTGATAATCTCTGAGCCTACTGGAGATTCGATTTCATCCGCTTCGGTGACGGCAATGGAAACTGGAGACATGGGGGGCTTATCTATCACTGATCTGCACTTGGTTGCATTGGCATATGAGAGAAATTGTGTACTAGTCACCGACGACTACCGCATGCAGAACCTATCTGAGAGGATGGGAGTAAGATGGAAGTCTGTCAGTTCTGATGGAATCTCTGAGTTTTGGATTTGGAAGGTGAAATGCGTTGGTTGTGGGAGAGAGTTCGATTCACCCGAAAGTCCTACTAACAAAAAGGGCTTACTTGGTGAGTGTATGGACTGTGGGAGTGATTTGAAACTCAAGAGGGGTTAGCTATTCTTCTTGTGATAGGAATTCCTCAGTTTGACCACCCCTGTCCATATCCATTTCGGCCTTAGAAGGTCTGGCTACCTCATTCACAGCTTTCTGGTACTCTCCCTTGGCAAGTCCAACACTTCTAGCTAGTTTTGGAATTTTGTCAACTCCAAAAATTAGCACGCCAAAAACAACGAGAGCGACGACTTCAACGGTACCCAATGCCATTACTATCGTATCCTGCCAGAGGACATAGGGGTTGAATGCTTCGGATAACGACTGTCTTATCCGCCTGAAACGGGAGGTAAGAATGCTAACTCCGAAGAGTCCTTGATTGCAGAGTCGAATTCGTTCACCAAATTACCATCAATTGCGACCCTGAGTCCGCCAGAAACAAAATCATCCAATCCCAATCTTTCAATCAATTGCGCTATCGTGGTCCCAAGTTCCAATGGAATCTCGACTTCCCTCTCCCCTAGGGACTCTGCCAGAGGTCCAAAAAAAAGGACTCTGACAATTATGGCCCTCCTCTCGCTTCTGTCTGGTCCGCTCACGGCCCTCTCACAATGTACTTGGAAATCAATTCATCGGAACGAACTATACTAAATTAAGTCGGAGCATTTCCGGCAAACATGGGTCGTGTTACTGCTGTAGTGTTTGACTGTGATGGCGTTCTTACTGACAATGGCTCATCATGGCAGAATATACATAGAAAATTTGGTACAGACACGGCCGATGATGGATCGCACAAGAAGACTTTGGAGATGTTCTTAGATGGTAAAATTACAGAGGAGGAGTTTGTTGAACATGACATCCGACTTTGGAAGAGCGTAAAGTCCGATATTCACAAGGATGACATCATCAGATGCTACAGTGGAATTGGCTTAATTGACGGTGCAAGAGATGTCGTCGATGAACTGAAAAGACGGGGGATTTATGTTGCAATTGTCTCATCCGGTGTTGATTTGTTCGTGGGCGCAATTGCGAACATGCTGAAGGTTGACGACTGGGCAGCGAATGGTTTTGTGTGGGACGAGGAGGGTTATCTTGTCAAGGGACTACCCACCAGAGTATACTCACATCAAAAGGGACTTATGGTGGAAAAGCTGGCTAGAATTAATGATTTCGAAACTAGAGAAATTATCTCTATCGGAGACTCCAGCACAGATCTTTCCATGAAAATCGGGGAGTCTTCATTTATAGGATTCAATCCAGCACGTGCTAGGGCATTAGAGTCGTTTAGAAGTGCTGGAGTACCAGTGGTGGAGGCAAAGGATTTGAGAAAAATATGGCCGTACATTTTCGACGGGGAGGAGTTCCCTGACCAAACCTAAGCGAATGGTACGGAGGCAGTAGCATAAGTGTGGAGATTCACCACTGTAAGGATGCATGGCTTTGGCTGAAAACCAAGCATTCTTTGGAAATCTGTTTGATTCTGCCATGTCGAACTATGTACCATTGTAGTTCCCTTGTAATTTCCCACAAAGTGGCCATGAACATGACCTGTAACAAAAATATCAGGGACATTGGAAATAACCAGATTATCCTCCGGTTCCGGGGAAAGGGGGGTTTTTCCGCCCCACGAGGGAGCTAGGTGCCTTCTCTCTAACATGGCTTGCATCGCTCTCTCTGGACGAGAGTATGATACGGATCTGAGTGTGGCAACGAAATCATCTATACTCTTACCGTGATAAGAGAGGACCCTGACCCCATGTAGGCTGAAATCGCATGGATTTCCTACAAATGTTGCATCTGAGTAATCTTGTTGAACCTCTGGATCCAAAGCGGGTTGCGGTTCAGCTGGCCTGACTGCATCATGGTTGCCAGGTAAAATGATTACATCGACCCAATCCGGAAGCCTCTCAAGCAGTCTGGCAAGCTCTGAGTATTGATTGAACAGGTCTTTAATTGAAAGATGGCGATCTTGTCCAGGATAAATCCCGACCCCGTCTACACCATCCCCACTAAGTACGAAATATTTGATAGTCCGAGCTAGAGGGTCATTGTTGAACCATTCAATCATTTTATCCCATTGAGGACCCAAGAAGGTCATGCTACCAACATGAGTGTCAGAAAGGAAAGCCGCAGAGACCGCTCTGTCTTCGCCAGATGTATTTTTGGAGTGAAACCCTAATGGTGGAAGGTGAATATCTTGGACGAAGAAAATCGGGTCCCCTTCTCCGACCAAGAAATATCCACTAACCCCAACAACATCATCATCCATCAATCCGTCAAGCGCCGGGTGTACCTCCGAAGCATCAGAGGGAGGTTTTAGTATGCACCTTATCTGTGCCGTCTCGTCTTCGACCACAAACATCAGGTTCTTACTTTTGGCCCACCTCATTTCTGTTGCCAGTCCTACCATAGTTACCTCATAGTCCCTACTTGAGTGGCGTTGTCTATTTCTCCAGGCCTCCGAAGCAGGTACAGGCCTCCTAGGAAGTGTGTTGGAGGAAACCATCATTGATCGTATTGTCTGTAGTCTGTCAGTAAAACAGGCTCTCATGTCAGACATCTTTCCTTCAGTGACCGAGTTCCCTGTGATGTCGAAATGTATCTCAATTTCAGAGTCGACATCTGTCGCCTCCATGGGAAAATCTGCCAGACTGTAATGCTCTAGTCCGTGGGGCCTCGGAGGAGGGGCTAAATCCAATGATTTTGAAGGCGCTACAGTCCTCCCAATCGGAGAATGACTATCTGGGCTCGGAAGGGAAGCTTGCTCTGTTTTCGGAAAATCGGACACCAGAGGCTCTATTGTGGTTCTCGTGGACATAGATAGCAACTCATTGACTGTCCTGTGATCGAGTATTTTCACCCCAGATGACCTTGCGGCCTCAATTAATGGCTGGATATCCTCTAAATCCTGAATAATCTCTTGCGATTTTCTGCCAATCACAAGCATACCTGAAGAAGCTAAAATTCGCTGTCTTTCAGGCCAATCATCCGAGGCCACGCCAGTCATGGGCGATAGTCACCTCATGATGATATCGCAAAAATGTAGTCGGATTATTCTTTGTCGTCCCAATCCGTCAATGAGGCTAGATCTACTTTGCCGATGTCTTCGGCTACTGTTCTNGGACTTTTCTGCCACTCAAGACTTCCTTCCCACTCTTCAGAAAGGGGGTCTAATTGAGATGTATCGAAGGAAATATCCCCTTCATCCTTACTCAATACTTTCTCGACTACGGCCTCGTTTTCGTCTACCCTGTCTAATGCCTCCAGAGTGAGCCTCAATGCGAACGCGGCGAAAGACTTCTTGTTATCCAGCCTGTCATTATCTCCGAAATCCATTCTTCTGGATAGAAAGTAGTCCCCTGCAATTACGGCTACGTGGACCCTTCCAACCTCCTTGTCCCCTGTTGATCCTCCAGGCCCTGCGATTCCAGTTATCCCTATTGAGACGTCTGATCCAGATTGATACTTGGCGCCCTGGGCCATTTGAATAGCCACCTCATGAGACACCGCACCCGCATCCCCGCTGTCGAAAGCTGACTTTTCTACACCCAACTCTCTCATCTTTGAATCGTTAGAATATGTTATCCAGCCTTGATTAAACCATGCAGATGCTCCAGATATATCAGTTATCAAAGAAGCAACTAAGCCACCGGTACAGGACTCAGCAACAGACACAACCCAGTCTCTCTTCCTGAGCCTTCTTGCCACGCGGGACGCTAGTCCAGCGGTCTCTTCGACCACGCATTGCCCTCTGGACACCACCTTTTGAATTTGATGTGGGGGGGCCAGTTGACACTTGGCTAATTAGTTGTAATTTATTGGTGGGTCCGGCAGGAATTGAACCTGCGATCTTCGCTTTGTAAGAGCAACGTCATAACCCCTAGACCACGGACCCTATCAGACCGGGGGAGCGTTGTGTTCAAATGGACTGCGGCTAAAGGAGTGACGAGAGTTGTCATGTCCGGAGTAATTGATTTGGTCCAAATGCTCAAAAAAACAGGGATTCCGATGAATCAGGGCATCATCGACGCAATTCTTTCAACCGAGCCTTCGGATTTTACGGATTTTCCACTGGAAAGTTTCTGGCAGGACTACCCCGTGCCATTTCTTGTGACTGATTCGGGGGTGACAAAAACAATTTCCGCCCCTCACATGATTGTAACAATGCTACACCATCTAGAGCTTAAGCCTGGCCAGCATGTCGTGCTGATGGGGTCAAAGGGAGGGTACTTGGCAACACTGATAGACAAGATTTGTGGCCCTTCTGGGAAGGTCACCATCATAGAGCCACACAGAGAAGTTTCAGCACATACAACAATGATACTGGAGGGGCTCCAACAGATTGGGATAATACGTGTCATGGGAAATGAGGCATTGGATGACCCGTCCTGGTCTAGAGACGTAGATAGAGTTCTATTTACAGGATCCATAAGAAACATGCCTTCTCAGATAGAGCTACTGATTGAAGATGGGGGATTTGTTCTTGGACCGTTTGGAGGCAGAGTCCAGCAGAGGCTCCTGAAGAGGGAATGGCAAGGCGGGGCATGGTATGAAACCGATCTTGGAGGCGTGGTTTTCGGGCCGTTGGATATTTCCGAGTATGATAGGACTTTTCCCGATCCAGAATTCATCGCTGATGAATTTGAGGACGCTCTGAGGCTAATAGAATCTGTGTTGGGTAGTGGTTGTGAAGAAGTTTTGAGGCTAGAAAAATTAGTCCAATCCCTTCGGGAATTGCCTTCCGGACTTCCTGAAATTGATGAGAGCTATACGGATGAGGAGATTATTGAGCACCCTGTCATTGAACTTTTGATGACTGAGTCTGAGTGGTTGAGTGAACTATGGCCTACTTTCAGTAGATTAGTCGGTTTTGACCTTGTGGAACTTACTTCTGAACCCGAAGAAGCTCTCTTTGGGAAGAGGCATCAAGACTTTGTTCCTTGACAATGGATGAAATTTTGAATCGAAGAAGTGATGTCTGTGAGGCCTCAGCGCACATCATGACGGACGCGATGCATGACGACCTAGTCAAGGCATTGCGTCAGATTTCTGATGACGACCGGTATGTTTTGGGCGAACTGAGGAAGAAGGGCTCGGCATGGATTGTTGGAGGCTGGGTAAGGGACTCTTTAATGGGAATGAGTGCAGAAGATATGGACATAGCCACTACGCTGAAGCCCGAGGAAATTAAGTCTATTTTTCCCAGATCAATTATGGTTGGAGCGAGTTTTGGAACCGTAATAGTTAGGATAGATGATGAAGATAATACCTCGGAGTGGCAAGTTACGACTTTGAGGAGTGAGGAGGATTACCTCGACGGCAGGAGGCCTGAAAAGGTTAGTTTCCTAGAGGTTGGAGAGGATGACAAAGGAATTATAGAAGATCTGAGTAGAAGAGACTTCACAATAAATTCAATGGCCATAGGTATTGATGAGTCCCTCATAGACCCGTATGATGGACTAAATGATCTATCCACGGGCACCCTGAGGACAGTGGGATCTGCAGACAGGAGGTTCAATGAAGATGGATTGAGGGTGCTTAGGGCATTCAGATTTTTGGATGCCGGAGAAGCTGGAGTCAGGGAGATGGACGAAGCTCTCGAGAGAGGGATTATTCGGGCCGAAGGTTTTCTTTCGGGCGTTTCCAGAGAGAGGGTTGGAGTCGAGATTTCTAAAATATTTAGCGGAGAAAACGTACATCAAATAGCCCTAAAGATGGCTTCTCTAGGAGTGTTTGACCAAGTTTTTGAGGATTATGATGTAGACATCCCTCCTCAACTGTCAAATAATCATCTCGTGAATTTAGCACTATTTTTCAGGAATGAGGATATCTCAGCTGAGTCTCTTTCAGATATGCTGAGAGAATCCCTGGTACTATCGAAAAATTCTCTTTCTGAAATTTCCATAATGCATGGATGCAGAAATTTAGAGCTGGATTGCTCCATTGAATCACTGAGGAGGTTCAAGGTAGTAGTTCCCGAGACGAGGAGGGAGATGATCATGGAGTATCTAGAGAAGTCTGGCTTCGACTTGTTTGACTTCAGAGAGGCCATGGAACAGACAGAAAATGAAGAATTGATTATTCCACCCATAATTAGTGGCGATAGGCTAGCGGAGGTTACTGGACTTGTTCCCGGACCTAGGCTGGGGAAACTCAAAGGTTGGCTCCACAGAAAGCAAATTGAGGGAGCATTGAGGACGGATGCAGATCTTATCGCACTGCTTTCAGAACTTGACTGGAAACAATCGAATCATGAGGACTGGGATGTCCTTCAATGGCCATAATCAAGGAAGTTCATTTAGCATAGCCAAATATTCATCCTTATCCATGAATTGGTCCTCATCGAAATCGTCAGTGAAAGTCTTAACGATCACGCACCATGCATCCCCATAGGCGTCCTCATTTGCTAAATCAGGATTATCCTCTACATGCCCGTTTAATTCAACTATTGCACAGGAAATGGGAGCATTGATTAACATTCTATCGAATTCCCCATCATACCTAGTAGTGACGGTTATCAGTAACTCGTCCGTGTCAACCTGAGCCCCCATTGTATCTGACTTTGATGGCTTATCTTCATCATCATCCTCTGAGAGTCCTGAATCTGCATCAATTTCAAAATCGCTGTCATCCCTAGGCCTAGCCAATACGATTTGAATAACCTCTCCGAACTCTGCCATCAGGAACTCGCTCAATCCTATTTTTATGCTAGTGGTTCCCTCTTCTTTATCCTCATCCAAGACTTGCATCCACAGGTGGTCAAGTGTGTATAGGCGATCGTGTGCAATGCTGAACTCTGCGTAGTCGCTATCGGCCATGTTTCTCGCACCGCGGCCATCGGTATCGAATTTCAACTATTCGTTCGTATGAATTCGAGAATCCTGTAACGAGAGGTTAACAATGAGACGCCTTTCGGGTGTATTGAGAACCATGAATTTTGGAGAGACGGAAGAGCAGAACATGATTCGAAACATGGTGAGAGATTTCGCGGAGGAGATCCTCCTGCCGACCACTCTTGCTAGAGACCAGGAACAGAGGGCTCCACTGGAAGAGTGGAAGAAATTCTGTGAAACCAGCCTACAGGGAATTGCTATTGAAGAGAAATATGGTGGAAGTCCAGTAGATGAAATCACCGAGGCAATAATCGTGGAGGAGTTGGCCAGAGTTGATCCGTCTTTTTCAGTGATGTACTGCGTTCATGTAGGGCTTTGCTCGAAGACAATATCAATCCATGGAAATGAAGAGCAGAAAGAAAAGTATCTCACAAGACTGGCGGGAAATGAGATAGGAGCCTACTCGCTCTCTGAAGCGGGCTCTGGAACTGACGCAGCGGCAATGGTCTGCAAGGCCAAGTTGAATGATAACGGAACCCATTATGTCCTTAATGGGGAGAAAATGTGGGTAACAAATGGCTCCAGTGCCGACATATACGTCCTTTTCGCGAAGGACGTTGATCATCCCGAATATGGTGTGAAGAAGCATGGCGGTACTACGGCGTTTATCGTCGAGAAGGGATTCGAAGGATTCTCGGTCGGGAAGAAGGAGGATAAGCTTGGAATACGATCTTCGGACACATGCTCACTACTACTCGAAGATTGCCTGGTTCCTGTTGAGAATGTGCTCAAGATGCCTGGAGAAGGTTTTCCAATCGCAATGAATGCATTGGATAACTCCAGAATAGGCATTGCCGCGCAGGCACTTGGGATTTCTCAGGGAGCATATGAATCTGCGCTGAATTATTCCCATGAGAGACAGACATTTGGGAAACCAATCTCGTATCATCAAAGTGTTGGCAACATCCTTGCGGATATGGCCACCCAGATAGAAGCATCGAGAATGATGGTCTACAAGGCAGCATGGGCCAAACAGAGGCACTACGAGGATGGCGGTCCAAGACATACCAAAGAAGCGAGTATGGCTAAGTTATTCGCAGGTGACACGGCCATGTGGGTCTCAGAGAGGGCAGTACAAGTTCTCGGCGGATATGGATACACTACTGATTTCCCAGTAGAGAGATTCTTTAGAGATGCAAAGATAACACAAATCTACGAAGGGACCCAGGAAGTCCAAAGGATCGTGATTAATCGGGCTATTGTCCCGAGATGAAATATCTATTCAACCCAAGCGTATCTTCTCTGGCCTTCTAAATCTCCCTCTGCGCCTATTCCGACCAACGCGAACTCACCATTTGGAGATACTACGGATTCTTTCCTGGTACCTCTATGAAGCGACTCGTAAATTGTCTTGTCAATTGGAGTCCTCTTGGATAGTCTCTCAAATAGTTCAAAGCGAGAGGAGATCTCCTTCCATTCTTCTTGGACCTCCCCCTCGAATACCTTTGCCTTGGCGCCAGAACCATATCCGCAGAGGCCTACCTTCTCGCCTTCCATATCGGTACCATCCAGATAATCGCTCTCCATTGATGACATTAACGCTAGGAAAATGGAACCTGTATACTGATTTCCAATCAAGCTAGATGCTCTCTGAGTTTTCTCAATTCTTTGCTCCGCGAACTCCTTGAACTCGGCGGTCTTGGAAATTAGCCTCCGATAGAGATCGTTAGCGCGTTCGAATTCTTCTATCCCCTCTGGGGTCTGAGGAAAGTCTTGCTCCATTGGTTCTGGCCCAATTTCCCCAGTAATTGAATCCCAGATGGGAAGATTCCTTCTATCGTGCCTGAAGACGTCGGGAAACATTCTTTTTCCTTGGAATGCATAAGGGAGATGTACAATAATCCTCATCCACTGCTCGGTAAGAATTTCGTCTTCTTCTGGGTCATACCTTCCATCAACGATTGCTTTTGACCTGAAATTGATAAATGCGGTCTTAACTGATTCTGAGTAGCACCTATTTGAGAATTGACCATCAAAAACTGGCATATCCTTGTGTATCATTAGCTTCTCGTTTTCGAACATGATATCATCTTTCTTAGATGAATTTGGAAGATACTTGAGAATCTTCTCTGCAAGCCCTTCCTTGATCCTCTCCCCACTTTCGCGGGCGACTTCCAACACATTCTCCACGATCATCCTTGTGTTTACTTCCCTCCTAGGTTTGAAGAAGTCGTGAACGGGCATTGTTGAAACACCCCAAATATCTGGAATGGCTAGAAGTCTCGGATTGTGCCGTATCAGAATCGCTCCACCTCCTGCCCCTTGAGTGTACTCTCCGCTAGACTCGAGATCATACTTGGCGTTGTCAGCAAACACAACTATGCCGATTCTGTCCTTTTCCTCTCCGCCTCTGGCAACCCAGTCAAGTGTGTTATGCATTGCGTCGACTGCTCCTATGCATGCGAATGTCAAATCCACAACATCGCAGTTTCTGAAGCAATTCTTGCCAAATTTACTGGAGTATCTTTGCTCAAGCATGTCCATGATGTAAGTTGCAGTGGGCTTAGCTCCATCAAGTGCTGATTCCGTTCCTAGGTAAATTCTACCTATTTTGTTTGGGTCTATATCATTCCTGTCGATTAGCCGTGAAGCCGCATTGGCCCCCATGGTGGCTGTATCTTCATGAACATCTGGAATTGCCATTGCTTCCAGGCCTAGGCCCTTGTTGAGCTTTCCAAAGTCTGCACCCCTGAAATCAGCAAAATCTCGCATATCAAAGTACAGTCGAGGAAAATGAATTGCGATATCGTCTATGCCCACATCTGACATAATTTCACCAGTCTCGCGTGGCAATGGGGGTTATGATACCTGTCCCTAAAAAATCGAGCATGAGGTAGAAAAATCCGGGGTTAGCTCATTGCGGTAATTGATTCCATAATTTGAATGATTTCTGGATTTCTCTCAAAATACTCCGACAGTGGCTGAAGGATCTCGGATAACGAGTCTGCTACCGCGAGCTTGGCATCCAAGGGGTGTACGGTCCCATCTGATACTGCGTCCACGAACGCTTTCGGGTCAGTAAACTTGGAAGGACTGCCATATTTTGGATCTGGAATAATCGATATTTCTCCCAAAATAGGTAAAATTACGTGTTCGGTAATCTCGAAGACAGCCGAGGAGCTGTTTCCAACCTCAAGAAATGCCTTCTTCATCTTTTTTTGCAGTAATTCTCTCGAGTCATGTAGAATGACCGCGTTGTTTGGGTCTGATTTTGACATCTTGTGATCAAAGGAGTCCATTCTGCCGCCCGGGCCCTTTAATCCTGAAAGCATTGGAGTGTGGATGCAAGTAGGCTTTGTCCACCCATTCCTGTCTGCAACCTCTCTCATGTACATGTGAGCTTTTCTCTGGTCCATCCCGCCAAAGGCAATATCAACCTCAAGCTCGAATATATCTGCTGCCTGCAAGGCGGGATAAAAGAATGCGGATAGATCATGGTCGGAGGAGTCTTCATCCCTCCCCATTATGCTGAACGTCCGTCTTACTCTTGACAGGCTCATGTTTTTTGAGCATCTTAGGACTCGTTCCCAGTATTCACCCGTGTCCATGATCTCTGAGGCCCTGATGAATCGGATTTGCCCCGGCCCGTCGCCAACTTCTGGATGGCCTAACAGCGAAGTAAAAACCTCAGACATGTAATCTGCGGCTAGTGAGATCTTTCCCATGTCTCTTTCGAATTTATCATTCACCCATGCATGCCAATCTGCCAGGAGGATTATTACATTCACTCCTTCATCTAACAAGTTCCTGATGGTACGAGAAAGCAATAGCCAGCCAAGATGTGCCTTTCCGCTAGGCTCTAGGCCGATATATGCTACAAGGTTGTTATCCCCCGAGTGTGACGCCTTTCCAGAAAGAACTTCTTCGACGTGTTCCGGACCTACAACTTCTAAACAGCCTGAGAACATCTTCGCTATTTTCTGGCGAATGCCATCATCGAGCAATGAGTCGTTCTCATTGGACATATTCATCACCTAATTAAACAGCTTATTCAGTTTCTCGGCCCTTCCAGCTGCCTTTGTGTTTTCATTGGAGTCTAATGCTTCTTCAATCTCCGCGATTAGCTCCTCCGCCTTATCCTTCTTATCTTGACCTAGGGATTCGGACATTTCCATGAAGTGTCGAGCTGAAGAAATGGCAGATTTGGCTTTCGAGGCCTTCTTTGCCCACTCCTTGGCCTTGTCTCCCCGTTGCTTAGAGTTATATCCGGTGGCTTCATCCAAGAACGCTGTCCACCTCTTCCTATCATCCATAGCCGCCTTCATGGCATCGGGATCTTCGAAATTGGGAGCAACATTTGTGACGTCAACAATCAAGGCATTCCCCTCGAATCTTCCTGAAATCGATGTCATTATTCCATGAGAGCCTGAAAAGGACCCGTCCTTACCTTCCTCGATAGTGTCAAAAAATCTTCTTGCAAGTACGGATAACCCTCCTTCTCCCTCAATTTCCTTTACCTTCCCTCGTCGTACGTCGAATCGCTCCATGACCATGCGCTAGATGGGATACTATTCAATTCTGTCATTATCGAGGCTTGTATTTTGAGTTAAGATGGGATATTTTGGCATGCGTATGAAAAAATTCAGGGGCATTTTCTGGATGCAGAATTTTGCAAAGAGGTGAAAAACGACCTATACATGTATGTTAAATTCCCCCGGGATAGGGGATTAGAAGGAGATGTTTCATTCCATACCTTGATGAGTGAAAGTACACCGCAATGCCTGAGAATATGCCATTCGAAGCCTTGGACTTCTACGATGTCGACTCGCTCCTGACTGATGAGGAAAGAATGGTTAGAGACATGGTGAGAGATTTCGTTGATAACGAAGTCCTGCCAAAAATCGAGCATGCATGCAGGGACGGGGTGTTTCCCGATGAGTGGAGAGTGACACTAGGGGAGATGGGGGTACTTGGCGCTCCTCTGAAGGGATATGGATGCCCAGGACTCTCATACACAGCATACGGGGTAATTTGCAGGGAGCTTGAGAGAGGCGATAGTGGGCTTCGATCATTTGCGTCTGTCCAAGGTTCACTGGCAATGTATCCGATTTGGGACTTTGGATCTGAAGAGCAGAAAAATTACTACTTGCCTAAAATGGCCAGTGGAGAATGGATTGGTTGTTTCGGCCTCACAGAGCCTGATTATGGCTCAAATCCTGGAGATATGATTACCAGAGCCGAGGATATGGGAGACCACTACCTTCTGAATGGTGCAAAAATGTGGATCACCAATGGCTCCATTGCAAAGGTTGCCGTGGTCTGGGCTAAGTTAGACGGAGTTATCCGCGGTTTTATTGTCGAGGATGGCGATGAAGGGTTCTCTGCCCCTGAGATGAAAGGCAAGCATTCCCTGAAAGCATCCGTTACGAGTGAGTTGGTATTCCAAGATTGCAAAATTCCCAAGGACAGGATTCTTCCTGGGGTGAAAGGTCTCAGGGGGCCATTCTCTTGCCTCAATAATGCCAGATACGGGATATCTTGGGGTGCCATTGGGGCGGCTCAAGCTTGTTTCGATTCGGCCAAGGAGTACTCACTAAGTAGGATACAATTTGATCACCCAATAGCTTCGTACCAGCTTGTCCAGAACAAACTATCTTGGATGCTTAGAGAGATTACCAAAGCCCAGCTACTCGCATATCACCTTTCCCAAAAGAAAGATGCGGGCAATTGGATTCCTGAGCACATTTCTCTTGCCAAGATGAATAATGTAGATATTGCCCTGGAAATTGCTAGGGTGGCCAGGGATATCCATGGTGCAAACGGAATACTAGACGAATATCCCGTAATGAGGCACATGGCAAATTTAGAGTCCGTGAAAACCTATGAAGGGACTCATGACATACACAACCTAATTCTTGGCAGACACATAACTGGGATTCAGTCATTTACCAGACATTTAAGCTAAATTCTAGAGGTTGAATCAGGTCAATCTTGATAGGCGAATCTACAGTCGCGAGGTTAGGGATAACATGACTATAGCAGTACTACTGAAGCAAGTTCCTGATACAACAGCGAAGATTGCCGTATCGGAAGGGAGGGTTGATCAAGGTTCGGTATCGAAATGGTCGACTAGCCCTTACGATGAGTACGCACTAGAGTACGCTCTCCAATTGAAAGAGTCGGGGGCTGGGGACCTAGTTGCCATTACCTGCGGTCCATCCAGATCTTCCAAAATGCTCACAGATGCGGCTGCTGTCGGTGTTGACTCGATGTTGCATGTTGAGGCGGACACTAGCGAAATGGACAGTAAGCAAATTCAATCCATCCTTGCCGCCGCCATCAAGCACTGTGGCGCTGACGTCGTTCTATGCGGGAAGCAAGCCGCAGACACCAACTCTGGATCCACTGGTCCGGGAGTAGCAAGTCTAATCGGCGCGGCGTGCGTTGGCATGGTTTCCGAAGTCAGCATAGATGGAGACGGCTTCAGCGCACTAAGAGGTAGTCCCTCTGGAAATGAGAGGGTTGTGGTTTCAAAACCCTGTCTTTTCGCGTTTGACAAAGCGGCAACTGAGCTCAGAAGGCCTAATGTCAAGGGAATAATGATGGCCAAGAAGAAGGTTATCGAGACAGTTAGCCCAGGAGATTTGGGAGTTGATATCGGAGAGTCTGGCATCAAGATTCATGCACATGATTCGCCACCGGAGAAGCCTCCTGGGCAAAAATTCGAGGGGGCTGAGTCGGTCCCAACTGTTGTCGCGAAGCTCCGCGAAGAGGCGAATGTAATTTAGGAGGATTGAATATGAACATAACAATTATTGCTGAAACGAGTGGAAATCAATTGCATAGTGTAACTAGTCAGCTCGCTGGTGCGGCTGGTTCATTGGGTGGAACAATCACACTGTTGTGCCCTGGAGGAGTAGGTGAAAGTGAGGCATCCGAGATTTCAGGCGTCTCCAAAGTGGTTTCCCTAAAGGGCGATTGCTTCTCGTCCTTCGACAGCGGGGCCTGGTCAGCTGCTATGACACCTCACTGCGAGGGTGTCGTGATAGCTTCCTCATCTCCTACAGGAAGGGAGTTGGCATCTCAAATAGCCTCAAAATTGGGAGTCCCAGTGGTACAGGATTTGACAGAGATTGGCCAAGACCTGAAGATGACTAGATCGATATATTCGGGAAAGGCAATTGAGACCTCCACAGCTTCTGGGTCTTGCGTGATAACACTAAGGCAGAATTCCTTCGAGAGTGCAGGCTCAGACGGTAATGCTGAGCTGATTACTGTAGACAGTACATCTGAGGTTTCGGTTGCTGTCAAAGAAGCCATGGCAAAGGCAGGTGAAAGACTTGATGTCTCAGAAGCCGATATCATAATTTCTGGTGGAAGAGGGATGGGGGATCCCGCAAACTTCTCTCACTTGAATGAGGTGGCTGATGTCATCGGTGCTGCTGTTGGAGCAAGTCGGGCGGCTGTAGATTCATGGGATGAGATACCCCACAGCATGCAAGTTGGACAAACTGGTAAGACCGTTAACCCCTCCTTGTATATCGCCGTAGGAATCAGCGGCGCAATACAACATCTAGCTGGTATGCGTTCCAGCAAGTACATAGTTGCGATAAACAAAGATCCTGATGCTCCAATTTTTGGAGTAGCAGACTATGGAATAGTTGCAACATGGGAGGAGGCGCTTCCATCTCTGAAGGAAGAGCTCGCCAAGCTCTAGTCGATGACCCTCACAGTCATACTACTTTCTGACTCCGCTCCCATATTGTCAGTTACTTTGAGAGTGAAAACGTGAACTCCCGGATTAAGCCTCACCCTGACTATCTTAGACTGGCCCAAGTTTCTACCACTGGCTGTGCTCCATGACCATGAGACTATTTCCCCATCAGGATCGTATGAGTCGGAGCCATCCAGTATAATATCGGCTTTTGAATCCTCATTAGAAGATACGGTGATATCCTCTCCTGGATTTGCCACTGGAGGAATATTCAGTGAGCGCGCAGTTGACGCCAGAGACTCAAGCAAGTCTCCATTATGGCTCTCTTTTTCGTATTCGGTATCCTCAATAGGCTCTATAATTTCGGAAATTAAATCCTCAATGCCATCTAATGGGGCCCTTTGAGATGCTGCCGAAGACTCATTCTCTGAGAGCATTCCTGAGTGTCTCTCATCGGAAAGTTCGATGGTCTTCATTTCTGATTTACTACTAGTGATATCCTCCTGGGTTTCTCCATCTGGGAGGATTAAGGAAATGTGATTGCCCGTATTCGCATCCCCTCCTTTTCCGAAAACTACGACTCGATTATCCCCTATTTTGAGAATTCCTTTCACCAGATTTTGGTGCTCGAATGACCAAATCTTAGTCCCTGATTGATTCATTCTTTCGACAAAAAACCAGCATGAGGAGATGATATCCCCCTCCCATTCCAAAATATCCGAAATTGAGTACTCCGATTTTGAAATCGTAGATACCTGTAAATCCTGTCCAATTAGAATTACCTCTCCCTCAAAGCAACCCGCCACGTATCCGTTTTGGTGTGGTGCGATACAAGTTATCCTTGAAGGAACCTCAGCTTCCATAATTAGGCCTTTTTTGATGTCCCATAGCTCTATCCTATTTACCGCCCTTTCATCAACTACCAGTCCTAATGAAGACCTGGAAACGAGGAATCTCCCTCTCCCGTTCGAACAAATTGCAGAAATTACCTCTAAGTCATCATCCCTGGGTGGCGAATGATGAGCTGTCTTTAGACTGGGGCCAAATATGGTCAAAGCTCCCCCTTTACTAGCCACAGCGAGGCTATTGCCATCATCGGACACATGGATGATATTCGATTCGTCGGCAGGAGCAGAGAGTGCGTACACCCCTGTTTTGTAGATAGTCAATATCTCATTATTTTCTTGTGAGATGAAAATTTTGTCCTCGGAAAATGAAGCACCATTGCATTCTTCACCAGAGAAAATATTCTCAATTTGATTTAGATTGATCACATCTACATCGCCTTTCGCATTTACGACGATGGTTCCAGTTTCTGTATCATCCATTGCAACAATTAATCCATCATAGAGATGTTTTGAAATCACCTGACATCCCCTGTCGAGGAAAATAATTTCATTGCTTAATGATATTGCAAAACCATCTTCCGTCTTTACGAAGCATTCTAATTCCTGCTTCGCGATCATTCCAGAGAATGCCGCGATGGATGTTTTCATGCTCATAGGGTGGGGCATGTGGGCTTGACTTTGACTATAATTGGATCTATGCAGTTTGTTTGGCCGCGTCGCTCCTCATCTCTTCTATTCTTTTTAGGTATTCTTCGTTTATTCCGCCTGTAACATAGACCCCATCGAAGCATGAGCAGTCGAAAGTCACTAGATCTGGACCTGAATCTCCTTTGCATGCCTCAATTAAATCGTCCAATTCCTGATAGATCATCCAGTCTGCTCCAATAACCTCAGAGATTTGCTCAATGGTCCTTCCATGTGCGACGTACTCTGACTTTGCAGGCATATCGATACCGTACACATTTGGATGAATGATCGGAGGGGAGCAAGAAGCGAAATACACCTTTTTTGCTCCAGCTTCCCTGGCCATTGAGACTATTCTTCTTGAGGTATTGCCCCTGACAATACTGTCGTCCACTATCAGTACTACCTTGTCTCGGAATTCCTCCTGGATTGTGTTTAGTTTCTTCCTCACTGAGTCTTTTCTAACTGACTGCCCGGGCATAATGAATGTCCTCCCGATATATCTATTCTTGACAAATCCTTCCCTGTAGGGGACGCCCAAAACCCTGGCAAGCTCCAAGGCGGCGATTCTGCCACTGTCCGGTACAGCGATTACTGATTCTATCCCATGATCTGGGAGCTTTTCGGATATTCGTCTGGCCAAAGATGCACCCATTCTAATCCTTGAAGAATGAACAGAGATTCCATCAATAACTGAGTCTGGTCTAGCGAAATATACATGCTCGAAAATACAAGGACTATGCGAAACTTCATTGGAGCATTGTTTTGATGACATGGTGCCATCCATTCTCGCAATTACGGCTTCGCCTGGTGAGACGTCTCCTTCGTGGTTGAAACCTAGTGTGTTGCATGCAACACTCTCCGAGGAAAATAACCTCTCTGTGAAGCCATTAACAACACGGCTTCCCATCGAGAGAGGGCGGATGCCATGGGGGTCCCTGAAAGCGATAATACCCCATCCTGTAATCATTGCAACTACGCTGTAGCTTCCTTCCGCCCTAAGGTGTAGTCTTTCAATGGCCCTGAAAATGTCTTCTTCTGTGAGCGAATCGAGTCCTCCCGGCCTTCCATTAAGGGACCTTTGGATCTCTGCGGCAAAGAGATTCAGTAGGGCCTCAGAATCAGAACTGGTATTTATCCTCCTGTGATCATACTCCAAGAGACCGGAAATGATGTCAGAGGTGTTGTTCAGATTACCATTGTGTGCTAGGCTAACTCCAAAGGGAGTATTCGTGTAGAATGGCTGTGCCTCTGCAACTGAGCTTGAGCCTGCAGTAGGATACCTAACATGCCCTATTCCCATTGAGCCCCTGAGAGAATTCGAGTGCTTTGACCTGAAGACGTCACGTACTAGGCCATTGGCCCTTCTGTGTGAGATATTTTCATGATCGCTTGTAACAATGCCCGCCGCATCTTGCCCTCTATGTTGAAGCACCAACAACCCATCATACAGAGATTGGGCCACTTGAGAATCGGGATGAGACAAAATTCCGATGATCCCGCACATCGGCTACCGAACTCCGCTTGAGGGCGAGGGACTTAGCCCTTTCGTGAAGATTACTTACTTCCCATGGAGCGGTTTCTTTTGCTCCATCTGTATTTCCTAAGCTTGGCGGTCTGACCATAACCGCAACTGGAGCAAACAGATTTTGTCTTGTGAAAAGAGTGCCTCCCACACCTTCTGCACCTGATGTGTGTGGACTTCTGTCTTTTTCCCATACTTGGAGTACCCTTGGACATACAAACCACCTATTGGACGACCACGCGACCGGAGTGGGTGTTATCAGCGTTCCCCTCTGGTAGTCGGGATTCTCTCGAGCTAGAGTGGTTCTTCTTTCCCATGTTGAAATGATACTTTAACCAGTATTATCGCAATGGAGACATAAATGAGAGGGAGAATATTCAGCAATGAAGAAATCGATTCTGAGACAGAGCTCCTAACTATCTCAAGGTAACTTAACTCATCGTTTATCAGCGAAAGGGCAAGCACGGCCAGAGACATAGTGGCCAGAGATGAAAGTGCGAGAGGGGCGGGTCTGTGGTAGGGGTGATATGCGGAAATTAGATGGGTTAGTATGGTCATCGATGCGAGGATTATAGATCCGAAAAACACTGTTATAATCTCGCTCATTCTTTAGCCTCCATATCTCCTAAGTTCGATAGTAAAATCTCGGAGATGTGCTTAATCTCATCGCCTTCCAGGGGTTTTGTAACTGAGTCCCCGGAGCTAATTGACTCTGTTATTCTGATGGAGTAAAGGTAAATTATCAAAGTTAACGACACTCCTAATGCAGATGAAACCGTCTTGCCAATCATATCAATATCTGGACCCCAGGAAACTAACATAGCCCACATAGAGTAGAGCGTCAAAGACCACCCAATGAGGAGCTTGAAGAGATTTGACTCATTGTAAATTGGCGCCCCTGATGCAACTATGTACAGCCCGATTACCCCCGGGATAGCCCATGAAAGTGTGAGCCTCAGTGACTCAGATGCGGCATCTTCGGAACTCATTAATCCTTCAGTGGGCAAGAGAGTCAATACCAAACCAGCAAAGAAGATCAGGAAACCGAATCTCGATCTGTCGAAAGCTGGCCCCATTCTGGCCATAGAATAGCCTGATATCAGGAGAAATAAGGCAATCCACCACTGGAGCCACATCTCAGTCACGGACCTCGGAGGGCAAAGGGATTATTGTTGATTTTGCAATAAATTGGCCTGACTCATTAATTCGCAGTGGGGATTTCTCTCGATAGACTTCATAAACAGGCCATCGGTCGCCCGCCTCGCTACTAAGTAACGAGGTGCAACTGATGGTCAAGATGCCCAGGAAGGTAAAGAGATACAGTCCTGCTGCAGGCAAGCATACCGAGCACACCGTGGAGCGCGTCAAGAAAAGGCGTGCTAGCGAGTTGAAATGGGGTCAGAGAAGGTTCCGTAAGGTTACTTCCGGATACAGAGGTTTCCCAAGGCCAAAGCCATCTGGGGAGAAACCTACTAAGAGGGTTAGTCTTGTTTACAGATGTAGCGAAACGGGGAAGGCACATTCCCCTCGAGGAAAGAGGGCTCGAAAGTTCGAGCTAGTTGATAAGTGAGGATTAGAATGTCTGGTAAGTTTCTGAGAGTAAGTTGTCGAGACTGTGGGGCTGAATCGATTGTCTTTGATCGTGCCTCAACTGAGATTTCATGCTCGGTTTGCGGTTCTACTCTAGCCGTCCCAAAAGGCGGGAAGGCTGAACTCTCTGGAAGTACCGTAGTTGATGTCCTCGAGTGAAGGGGGCATTAGATGAGAGATAACGAAGAAGAATGGCCAGAAGAGGGCGATCTTCTAATCTGTACCGTCAAAGACATCAAGCAGAATGGTGCCTACCTGAGCTTGGATGGATACGATGGAAGAGAGGGATTCGTGTTCGTGGGGGAAATAGCCGCGGGATGGGTAAGAAACATCAGGGCTCATGTAAGAGAGGGGCAGAGAGTCGTAGCCAAAGTAATACAAGTCAATAAAGATAGGAAGAGAGTCGAGCTTTCACTAAAAAGCGTCTCCGAGGAGCGCAGACGAGATACTGTACAGGCTTGGAAGAACGAAGAACGAGCGAATCAGATCATGAGGGTCGCCGCTGAGAGAGTCGGCTGGGACGATGCCAAGAGTGCCGAAATATCCAGTGCGATGATAGAGTCATTCGGAACTCTATACGGAGCTCTGGAGGAGTGCGCGATAAGCGATAGTGCGCTAATTGACGCCGGATTTGAGGGAGATTGGACAGGAGTTGTAACATCTCTTGCAATGGAGAACATAATACCGCCATTCGTTGAAATCAGAGGTGTTTTCGAGATTCAAGTATGGGGGGAAGAAGGCGTCTACGCAATAAGGGACGCATTGCTCGACGCCGAGGCGTGTGCCGACGGGCTGGAAGAAGTAACGCTGACTTGCCATTATGACGGTGCTCCTAGCTATCGGGTGGACATCAGGGCCCCTGACTATCAGGTGGCTGAGTCCTTGTGGGAGTCTGCAGTCGAGGCAGTAAAGAAAAGTATGTCCACGGTGAACGGTTCACTATCAATAGACCGCTCTTGAAGGCGCGAACCTTACGGATTGTTCATTGACTAGTAGACTCCGCTAGCTCCTTGATAGACATGGTGAGAAGCAAACTACAGTATTGCAAGTCCTGCGATTTGTACGGCCTCGGCCCTGATTGCGATGTTTGTGGAAAGGTAATGGTTACATCGGCTCCACTGAAGTATTCTCCCGAGGACCCTCAGGGAAAAAGAAGGAGAGAGAGGGAGAATGCTGGAAGTGACGAATGGGTGGAGTCGCTTCCTTCGCCAAATGAGGAGGCTGAGAGATGAATAGAAGCAGGGTCCATTGGCTTGTTGGGGATGGCCTTCCTGAACATTCGGCGGTCCTGGAAGCCGTCCCTGGGGTCGGTAATGTAGGGAAGATACTAGTTGATTCCTTAGTTAAAAAACACCCCTCAAGAACTCTCGGTTGGATCCTAAATCATGATTTTCCCCCTCACTCTACATTCGACTCTAGTGGCCTCATGAGACCTCCCAGAATGGAGATAAAATCGGTGATTCTACCAGATGGGCAAACTGTGATAGTAATTGGTGGGGAGATGCAGCCGATGACGTCTGCCGGACAGAATGAAGTTGCGGAAGAGATTCTTACGATTTGTTCGGAATCATCGACACCTATGCTGCTTGTATTGGCGGGATTGGCCTCAGGTGCGGAAGACAAGGGGATACATGTCATCTGTGCTGACGAAGATGTCAGGAGGGACCTAGTGGCCAACGACATTCCTGTTAGCAAAGAAAGGCCGGAGGCTGGAATGATAGGGGTAGCTGGACTGATTGTTTCAATGTCTCCGCTCTTCGGAGTAAACACATTTGCATTGGTGGCAGAAACCGTTGGGTCCACCACGGATGTTCTAGCTGCGAGCAGATTAGCAAATTGGATTGAAAATGGTTTGGATTTGCCGCTTGACCTGGACATAGACTCCACAGAAGAAATAGCGAGGAAACTGATGGAGGGATACGAGGGCTCTATTTCTCTTGAGGAGGCGATGGGACTAGAAGAGGCCTCCCAGACAAGCGATTTCTACGTCTAGGTGATCATTGTGAGTTTGCTTCTAGGTAGTGGGGGAGTGGGTACAGAGGAAAGGCGATTGAAGTATAGGAAATTGATGACTGAAAACTTCTCGGGGTGTGAAAGAGTTGCATTCATTCCTTACGCTTCCACCGATCATGACGCCTATACCAAAAGAATGCGGGATTTCGCAGGTGGAGAAATAGACCTGGTTGGAATCCATCAATTTGACGATCCGGCGTCAGAATTGGAAAATTTTGATGGAGTGTATGTTGGCGGGGGGAACACTTGGCTTCTCGTTAGGGAGTTGCATGAGCGTGGGCTAATGGATCCGATAAGGAAGTCAGTAATGACTGAAGGAAAGCCATATGCAGGTGTTAGTGCGGGAGCCAATGTTGCTTGTCCAACAATGCAGACGACAAATGACATGCCAATCACTATGGTCCCGTCTTTCGAGACCTTGGGACTAGTTCCATTCCAAATTAATCCTCACTACTATCCAGGGGGAATATGGTTCAGAGAATCAGAAGAGGGGGATTTGACAAAGCACTTTGGGGAGTCTAGGGCCAAGAGAATCAGTGAGTTCCATGAGATGAATGAATACCCGGTTATAGGGCTGTATGAGGGTTCGTACCTTATGAGTGAGAACGATTGTTACAGACTAATTGGGAATAAGGCTGCTCTGATTAGAAAGGGGCATGATTTGACCACTGTGGAGGCAGGGACGATTCTGACAGAGAAACTAACCCCCACTTGAAACTATGACCAGTTCAATACTCACATCGTCACTAATGATAGACGTATGCGGTATGATTGTGTCCCCAATGACTGCAAGAACTGTAGAGTGGGCTATTCCTAGGTTATCCAGTACCGATCCAACGGAAATTGGCTTATCCGAATCAACATAATATGTCTCATCGCCACTCCTTACCTCGATCTTCATGCACCTAACGAAACCAGTCACCCTTATCTCTGATTCGCTGGTGGCGGGCACGCTGCCGAGATCGCATAGCCCGGTATTGCGGTGGATTCGAAATCCACTGTCCATTGGACGCGGGGGTTCAAATCCCTCTCTCGGCGCCATCAAAATTCCGGAACATCTTCGGACGTTCTGACTGAAACCACCCTTGTGTTAGGGCCGATTTTGACTTGTGGGACACCGTTGAATTCACCTACCTCACCATTCAGTATTGCTATTTCATCCCCTCTAGAGAGGCCTGCTGCCAGAACAGGAATGAACTGCTTGAATGCGATCACTCCAGCGGCGCCAGAGCTGTCAAGTATGGTAATCGACCAACGTGATATTCCTTGGCCGTCAGGGAAGGCATTTACTGACCAAATTCTTCCAATCACATTTACTCTAGTTTCGATCTCCACTATTGGATGGGTTTCCTCATCCCCGGCCATGATGACGGATGACTGATCGTCAATATCCAGGACTACCTCTCCCCTCCATACAGAGGGGATTGCCCCTCCAACCTTGACTCTTGTACTGTTGGAAATGGATCTCGTAACATTGGTTGGAGACCCGTATCTGCTCGTTCTAACTTTGGCTCGATCATAGCCGTCCTGAAGCCTGAATGATAACTCAACCCCTCCCTTTTCTTCGAGAGATGGGCCCTTGAGATTGGAAACAACTCCGATGGCATCCACTCTGGTCTTGATATCCGAAATCAACGTGATCGGCCAAGAGTGGCCGAATCTTTCTATCCTAGTATGGGAAGGAAGGTCTAGTTCGTGACTCCCATTCTCACATACTCCCCTCAGATCGCAATTTCTGCATCTCGCCATTGGCTCTGAGTCAACTGGGGGGTTAGCCGGAATTCCACCTGATTCAAAGTACCTTAGGGGAGATGGGGTTGTCGGACAGTCCACTATGGACGGTCTTGAAGCATGGACCTTGGAGTAAACTTCTTTCAGTTCCTCAGAGTATTCCTCCAGCTCTTTGAGAGTGGGTTTTTCCACTTCCTTGACTGTACATGTCCCTAGGTACCAGATTCCAAGATGCTCTAGTTCCTCTGCCCTTCCATGAGTCTCCCACCATAGCCATGCATAGAGCCGAAGTTGCTCAATGTAACCACCGGACCTGTCTCCCCTGCCCTGTGATGCCTTGATGTCGATAACCGATGGTCTTCCTGTCCATCTGTAAACTAGGTCATATTCCCCCTGGAACCATCCTTCTGGGTGAGAAGTTGTTTGGGTAAACGAGTCCGCGTCGGGATCCACGAACCAGGGTCGAGCTATCTCCCATGACTCGGCCCATGTTACATTACTACCGACTGGTCTAGCACAGGGATGAGGTTGTGTCCAGAGCAAGGGGAATCCATCGGGGGCAGGCCACTCAGGGCGATTTTCCCCCTTTCTCCAAGATTCCAATATTCCACTGCTCAGATTATTCAGGCACGATTCTACTTGATCGATGTGCATTTTTATTCCGTTCTCTACCATCTTTCGGCATTCGGTTATATCTGCCTGATCTGATTCTCCCGATCTATTTGTAAGAGACTCCCACTCCCTCACTGCATCATTCCAGCATTTATCGAAGTGGGCATCAACCCTCGCCATTGCCCACTCCTCAAGTGACGTTCGGTCTTTGGGCCATTCTGATTCATTAATGGCCTGAATGGAAGGCGATGGCCACAATTCATCATACTCATAAGCTGGCTTACCGTCGTCCAAGATTGGAGACTTCAGGATATCACCTGCATCCTTAGGAACTAATGATGGGGAGTCTCTCATAACTCTTGATATGCAGGACTCGGCCGCATTGCCCCTAATTATCTGTGGAGGCAATGGCCCTCTCAGCTTGAGTATATTGTTGTAGTACCAGAGTCTCGGGCATGCATTCCATGTTACCATCTGTGATGCAGAGAGCCTCCTGTAAGGATCAGCAATGTTTGCATCCGGATCGGCTACACTAACTGGCACGTTCGTTCACACTGGCCAGAGACGTATCAACCCAACGTGGCATAAATCAAATTCTATGATTATTGAGCCATATGAGCATGACTTCGGTCCTGTCGAAAGTGGGAGTCACCTCTACGATGGCAACTGGGGCTGAAACTTCTCCCGCTATCTGCTCAGCAACCGCTATTGGAACCTCTATTCGGGAATTCTCCTCATCGTAGAACATGAACCTTCTGGGAAGGCCTGTGAAATCTGATATTTCATTTATCCAAGACTCATGGAGGTCCTGCTCTGAGTAGACCACTCCGAACAGCAATGTGGCATCATCGCTGAGGGTTTCATGAGGTGAAATGGTTGCCTCCCCCCTGCGCATGAATCTCCTCCTCATCTGCCCAGCATCCTTGTAGGAGGAGGTGCAGTATTTCAGATGAAATCCGTATGGCTCCCTCTTCACGCCATCAATTGGGTCAGGAGCGCCTATGGAGGCAGCCATTACTCTGTCTCTAATCGACTGAGCTAGCTTGGAAGAACCCTCTGCCCCCGCAGTAATCTCCGTAGACAAATTAAATCCCCTAAGCTCCATATTTTCATGGTTTCCGACAGTAATCTCCAGCTCATTCAGATTCATGAAGCTGACATCAAAGTCCCTCATATCTTCAATGATCTGTAATAGCTCCCTTTCCTTATCGGGCTCACATGGGAGCTCTACCCCAGTGAATATTCCAGCATCAGAGCATGCCTCGATTACCTCCTTATATTCCTGGCTGGAAAGACCCAGAAAGTGGAATCTTATCTCATCAAGTCCGGCATCTGCAAACTCACTGGCCCACTGAGCTTTGAATGGGATGCTTGTGTACATGTGGATGTGGAAATCGTCGCCGAATTCTCGCTTTAGCCTCCTAATTCCCTCTAAACTCCTCTCTTTGGCCATCAATGGGTCTCCACCGGTGATACCAGCTCCCGTAGCCCTCATCGCCCTAGCTTCCTCAATTACTTCATCAAAATCATTGCATGGCCTCTCATTGGCATACATGAAATCGATATCCCGTCTGGTTTCAGAAAGTGGGCAATAGTCGCACCTCCAATGGCAGTTTCCAGTAATGAAAAGAACCAGCTTGCTACCCATCTGACATTGTATGCACCCTTCGCAATCCAGAGAGTTTGGGGACTCCTCGATATCGATGAATTGAGGGAACTCAGACACACTACTCACCGCACACACTCTCTAGGAGCCACCTGTGGAACCCCTTATCACTTGACAACTCAGGGTGGAAAGTCAGTGCTATTACTCTGCCGTTCTTCACTCCTACTATTTCCTTCCCCATCGTCGCACATACCTCGTTTTCCGAAGAAATGAATTTCGGGGCCCTGATGAAAATTCCCGGGAACTCCCGGCCCAAAAGTGAGGATCTCACGGTTGCTTGAAACGATTCATACTGGGGGCCATATGCGTTCCTGTCTATCTGTGCCTCGACAAGAGGAGGATTTCCATCCTGTGGGTCTGCCAGAAGTATGGCTCCTGCGCAAGTTCCCAAGACTGGCTTTGACGGGTTATTCCTGATCCAATCAAACATTCCGGGGATTAGCATAGAAGATTTGTCCTGTCCTGTTTTTCTCATTGTGGTGGACTCTCCTCCCGGTATAACTATGGCATCGGGATCGGTTGATGTGAGTTCGCTCAACTTCCTTATCTCGATTATTTCTATTTCCAAGCCCAAATCTCTGGACGCCTCGTTCAATGATGATATGTGGTCATGTCTGGCCCCCTGTAACATCACCAAGCCGACGCTAATCATGTAACGCCGTCCGGACTTCCAGAGAAGAACCCTGCCTTTGAGACGATGAGCTGAAAGACTGGATATCGTGCGTGAGCCATGAGCGGAGATGGGCGCGTGCACAATTTTGGTGCTGGGCCTGCGGTGTTACCCCTGGATGTGGTGAATGATGTGGCCTCCTCTCTACCCAATCTGAATAATAGCGGATTCGGACTACTGGAAGTTTCCCACAGGAGCTCATTCTTTCAAGAGGTCATAGACTCGGCAATGAGTAGAGTCAGGAGGATTCTGTCCGTACCCGAAGACTACCACATTCTATTCCTTCAGGGAGGGGCTTCGACCCAGTTCTACATGACAGCCCTGAATCTCCTTGGGGATGGTGACAAGGCCGACTTCCTAGTTACAGGGGGGTGGTCTCAGAAGGCCCTCAAGGAAGCATGCAGGATAGGCGACTGTGTGGCATCATGGGATGACTCTGAGAGAGGGTTCAAATCCGTGCCCATGGATGGGGATTTTGAAATCAGAGAGGATGCTGAATACGTTCACTACACCTCCAACAACACGCTATTCGGAACCCAGTACCACAAGACCCCAGAGGTAGGAAAAAAGCACCTAGTGGTTGACGCAAGCTCGGATATTTGTGGCGTTCCGATAGACGTTTCTGCCCATGATGTGATCTATGCCGGAGCCCAAAAGAATCTGGGCCCCAGTGGAGTGACACTGGTCATCCTTTCCCCCTGGGCCGTTTCGAGAATAGGAGATGGGCTTCCCACGATGCTTGACTACAGGACCCACATCTCCAAGGGGTCCATGTTCAACACGCCGAACACATTCGGGATTTTCGTCTTGGACAGGGTCCTTTCTTGGGTAGAGGAAAACGGTGGACTACAAGGGGCTATCGATAGAAACAGGGCCAAGTCCGCATTGCTCTACGAGGAGCTGGACAGGACCCCCTTCTGGATTCCTCATGCCGAGGTCGAGTCGCGTTCTGTGATGAATGTCACATGGAGAATGAGGGATGAGGAGCTGGAGCGTGTTTTTCTCGAAGAGGCGAACAAGGCGGGCCTCGGTGGCCTGAAGGGGCACAGAAGCGTCGGAGGGATCAGAGCCAGCCTGTACAATGGCTGCCCCATTGATAGCGTTGAGGCTTTAGTTGACTTCATGAGGAGATTTGAGTCGATTCATGGGTAGTGTAAGCATGGGCAATGGCGACATAATCGGGATATTGGACCTCACACTACTGGACAGGGGAGCGTCAGAAGAGGACCTTGTCCGACTCTGCGAAAGGGCAGTCGCCCATCGCGTTGCTGCTGTCTGCGTCTTTTCTGAGCACGTTAGATTTGTCAGGGGCCTCCTCCCAGAAGAGGTGAAAGTGGCCTCCGTGGTTGGTGGCTTCCCAGTAGGATGGCGAGATCCGACGAAGGTTTCCAAAGCGATATCGGAAGCGATAGATTTTGGGGCTGATGAGATAGACTGCGTACTTGAGCCAACACCTAATGGAGGGGATGCTTCAGGGGAGGATCTACAGATACTGTCAGCGATGAGAGATGCATGTGGCGAAAAAACCCTGAAGGTGATCATAGAGACTCCACTTATGGATGAGCACTCGATTAGGGCAATAAGCAGATTGGCCATGGCCTCTGGGGCCGATTTCGTAAAAACCTGCACAGGCAAGAGAGGGGACTGCACTGATGAGGATGCCAGAATACTCTCCATGGAGGCAAACAGGCACCTCGTTACAATGGGAGAGAGGAAGGGGGTGAAGATCTCGGGGGGGATAAGGAAAACAGAGGACGCCCGGAGAATGCTCTCTATAATGCAGAAGGAAGGCATATCCACGGGAAATCCGAATGAGTCCAGGATAGGTGCCTCATCATTGCTGGATGACCTAATTGATGGTGGGCTCGGCAGGAATTGAACCTGCGATCTTCGCCATGTGAAGGCGACGTCATAACCCCTAGACCACGAGCCCCGTGTCTCGTGAAAGAGCTGTGCGGATAAGGATGGTGAGACCTAGACTATTCCTTTCAGCATGATAGAGATCCGATGAAAACAGAAATTTTGCACTCGGTAGAAGAGAAAACATTCACCCACTGTAATGAAAAAGAGCGCGACACTTCACAGTGCATGAGTGAGCCAGAAGGAGCCTCGCTGACTCAGAGGCTTGATTTCAGTATCCTCAGGGAGGGCGACACATGGAGGGCTTTCGGCGTAGCTGTCGTACTGTTCTGCATCATCGGATATTCCTCACTGTCCCTTTTCGGAATGACCTCCTCGATATACGGGGTCTCTGGAGACGTCAATGAGGTGTACGATTTCGAGGCCCAATCACTGAACAGAACCGGCATTGACAGCATGATCGCCGATGAGAACGGCACAGTTCAGTTGAGTTCCCTCAGGGGGAGTGTGGTCATCCTAGACTTCATGGCGGTGGATTGCGCGAACTGTCACTATGTGCAAGAGCACATTGAGAACAATATCGCTGAGTGGCGGGAGCTCGAGGGAGAGTATCCCGTGGTAGTGGTCTCAGTGGCGGCCTGGTACAGATTTGGTGAAACATTCGCACAGATCAATTCGACCTTCGGGGATTATGATTCTGAGAAATTCATGAATTGGACTGTGGTGAATGGCGGGACCGATTCAATAATCCTGGAAGATGGATCGAGGGGCGACATGGTCGAATACTACTCTGCTCAGCTTATCCCATTAGTATTGGTGATCGACCATGAAGGATATGTGGTAGCGAAGGACAACACCGGGACACCTCTGGATAGGTGGAAGGCTTTTGACAACGCGGTTCTGAAGGCCAACGAGGGCGATGCGGAGGACCTGAGGATCGGCATCGCGAAATCTGACAGGTCAGTCACAGGCGTATTCATCATCGGACTTTTCCTCGGAGTATTGGTTTACTTCTCCCCTTGCGCCTTCCCGGTCCTGCCTTCGTACATCACCTACTACCTCAGCCTGGGGATGAGGGAGGAGGAGTTGCATGCAGAGGGAAAGATAAGCGGGAGGATACCGGGTTCATTCGAGATCGGGAGCTTTGCAGCTCTCGGGCAACTTACATTTTTCGTGTCCGTTGGGATAGTCATCTTCGGGTTGAGCGAGGTCGTCAACCTATCAGGGACCTTCCACACCATAGCTGTTGGAATTGCATGCCTGCTCGTGGTACTGGGAAGCCTGATGCTTCTTGGTTGGACCAGTGAGATGATGTCTTTCGTGCAGAGGTGGTTGGACAGGTACCAAACGGTGGAGTCCGATGAGGTTTTCACGCCACGTAGAAACATGTTCCTGTGGGGAATAGGATACTCGGCAGCGTCTGTGGATTGTACGGCCGCCGCGGTTTTCCCGTTCGTGGCATGGTTGGCGGTCGTTGGAGAGGGGGCCTTCGTGGCTGGCCTCGGCGGATTGATCCTCTCTGTGACCTTGCTTATGGTGATGGTAACGGTACTTGTCGGGATGGGGCGGCAGGCGATGATCAGCTTCCTCAGGAGATCCACCGGGGTAGTCAAGGCGACTGGCTCATGGATGATGATCTTCGCTGGTTTTGGGCTCTTGGTCTACCTGACGCAGACCGAGGCAGTTTCCGGAATAATCGGATGACCTAGCTGGTCTGAGCCACGCGAAATGATTTCAATGAGCGCCCCTCAGGACTATCGTGGAAGTCGAGCTGGTGCCCATCTCCTGGCTAAAGCCCCATGAGGAGGTCAAGCCCGGCAACGTGGACTCCTTGCACGACATAACACTCCGTTGGAACGCATACACCAAGCCCCTGCTGGTGGATGGGCGAACCGGAACGATCCTCGATGGCCATCACAGGTACCGCGTGGGACTCAGGCTCGGCTTGCTCCGCCTTCCGGTCATCAAGGTCGACTACCTGGATGACGAAGGAGTCGAGCTGGACATCTGGCCAGGGAGCGACTTGGAGGCACTGACGAAGCAGGAGGTGGTAGAAATGGCCCTATCGGGGAAATTGTATCCACCCAAGACAAGCAGGCATCGATACAGCGATTACCTCCCTGCTATCGCTGTCCCCCTCGATAGCATGAGATCCTAACAGTATTGTGGGTTTAGCCCGACCCGGAGGTTTTCCCCCGGGCCGGGTTTCGTTAGTCACATCATTTGGGATTCTCAACCAATTCGAGCAACCATCTCGTCGATCATTGCTTGAGGGAGTGCGACATAGCCCACGTCCATGACATGGTCCATACCAGCATCGGAATATCCGTACTCTAAGAATCCACGAACTAGATCCCACTCATCGTTGTTCACATTCATGTAGATGAATCGCGACAACGGTGCATAACTTCCATCGGCAACAGTACTTGCTTCTGGAGTAACCGCTCCGCCAGCATCCTGGACACCATGGGTATCGTTGTTTGCGATAGCAGAAACACTCAGAGTGTTTGCATTCTCTTCGTAGTATGCGTATCCGAAGTATCCGATTGCATATTCGTCACCTGTGATTCCGTTTACGATTTGGTTGTCGTCTGCGGAGTTCTGGTATCCACGAGCACTGTCGAATCCTTCAGCTTCGTATCCTTCCTTTCCTGCGAAGCAGTTCTTACAGAATACTTGCTCTCCGAAGTACTCGTATGTACCGGAGTCGGAGTCTGCACCCCAGAGTTTGATTTCTGTGTCTGCACATGCTCCGGAGGCGCTTAGGTCGCCCCACTCTCTGACTCCGTCGTCGTCATTGTTTGGTGTGATGGAAGACATAACCAGTCCATCTGCTTCTAGTTCAGACTCGGTCCAGTCAGAGTATATCCAACGCAATTGTGCCATGGACAATCCGCCCATACTTGTGATACATTGGTCAGCAGCTCCACCCTTCTTTACAACAACAGATAGTCCGTCGATAGCTACAACTAGTTGTGTTACTGTGATGTCTGAGTCTAGACAGTTGTATGTGTAACCATCTTCGCTAACTGTTGCTTCGGAATCCTTCCAGCCACGGCTCATGTCACCGATGTGCACTGAATCTGTGTCTGTACTGCACACCTTAGATGCTCCTGCACCAGATCCGCCGCCTGCAACAGTCACAGTAAACTGTGAGTTGGCTTGTGAGAATGCTTGTCCCCATGCGGATGCAACAGGGAACACAGTACTGCTTCCTGCAATGTTGATTGTGCCGCCAGGGTGTCCTTGGTCACCTGTGCTACCCAGCCTTCCTTTCATTTCTGAAATCATGCTTGCTGGTAGTGCTACGTATCCTACTTCAGAAACGTGTTCCATTCCCTCATCAGAGTAGCCATACTCAAGGAATCCTGTTACGAGATCCCACTCATCGTTGTTCACATTCATGTAAATGAATCTGGAGAGTGGTGCATAACTTCCATCGGCAACAGTACTTGCTTCTGGAGTAACCGCTCCACCAACTTCTTGAACACCCTTGTAATCATCGTTTGCAATTGCTGCTACGGAAAGGGTGTTTGCATTCTCTTCGTAGTATGCGTATCCGAAGTATCCGATTGCATATTCGTCACCTGTGATTCCGTTNACGATNTGGTTNTCGTCTGCGGAGTTCTGGTATCCACGAGCACTGTCGAATCCTTCAGCTTCGTATCC
>FUFK010851740.1_pt1 | contig 145476 bp, 114 predicted proteins | sample 1021851 | NCBI WGS metagenome assembly FUFK01 (sample SAMEA51879418, study PRJEB19060) | metagenome | reverse complement strand
GCCGCGACTGTGAGAGAGTGGCAGAAAATGTACCGCGTCATCGGGAGGAGCGGGCTTCTTGCCATGGGAATAAAGCAGGCCAGATACGACTATGAGACCAAGGTCGCCGCAGCGGCGGCCGTGGTTGACGGTGGGATGAGTAAGCCTGAAGCAATGATGCGTTTCGGTATTGCAAGTGCGACACCGTTGAAGCAGTGGTGCAGGCTGTACCGCCAGGGCGGCGCGCAGGCGCTTAAGCCTAAGCCCAAGGGCAGGCCGAAGGGGTCGGTGCGGGCGGTGCCACCAACGCGTGAGGAGGAACTCGAAGAGCGCGTGCGCAAGCTTGAGGCACAGGTGGCGTACCTAAAAAAATCGATTGCCCTGAAGGCGCAGAAGCGCTCCCAAACCGGGACAAAGCCCTAGTGGTCGCTGAGCTTTCAGGGCGCGGACACAAGCTGTACGACCTCCTTGAGGCGGCAGGCCTTGCCAGGTCGAGCTACTACTACGCACTGGCTCACCCCCAACAGCCAACCAGAGTGCAGCTACGTCCCAAGGTCGCGCAAATCTTTTCACGTACCCCCAACGGGTGCGGTCACAGGCAAGTAGCTATGTGCCTGCGTGCGGAGGAGGGGGTGCGCATCGCCGATAAGACGGTCTTGAAGATGATGCGTCAGATGGGGCTGCGCTGCGGTATACGCCGCGAGAGGGCCTACCACAGGTACAACTCCTACAAAGGGGAGGCGGGGCAAAGTTTCGCCAACATCATCGGTCGCAACTTCAAGGCCGATGGCCCCTGGCAGAAGTTGGGTACCGATGTTACCGAGTTCAAGCTTTCCTTTGGTAAGGCGTATCTTGCTCCGGTTTATGACTTTGCCAGTAAAGAGATTGTTGCCCACTCCATCTCGATGTTCCCTAATCTTGCCCAGCAGCAAGAGATGCTTCAGGTACTCGTGGATGCTAAACCTGAAGGGGTTGAACCGGTTTTGCATTCGGATATGGGTTGGCAGTATCAGCATGAGACCTATGTCAGAACGCTTGCTGATAATGGTTTTATTCAGAGCATGTCACGCAAAGGCAACTGCATCGACAACGGTGCCACTGAGCAGGTCTTCGGACACCTTAAGGACGAGTTTTTTCGTGGCCAAGACTGGCAGACCTTTGAGAGTTTCAAAGCTGACCTTGACGCCTATATCATGCACTGGAATACGGTAAGGCGCCAGGTAAAGCTTAGGGGCCTGACCCCGGTAGAGTACCGGGATCAGGCCCTGCAGGAAGCCGTATAGCGGCTACTATTTATAGCGTCCAAGTTTCGGGGCGCAGTTCAAGTGCGAGGCTCATATTCACACGCTAAAAACGTTAAATCTTTTCGATCTCGGTGAAGCTCAAGGTCACCGGGGTATCGCGGCCGAAGACGGAAATCATCACGACAATCTGCTGGGACTCGCCCTTGATCTCCGAAACGGTAGCGTCCATGCCCTCGAAAGCACCGGACTTCACGCGGACGTTCTCACCCACAGTGTAGTCGGACTCGATAACGGGCTTGGAAACGGGCAGGCCCTGGCTCTGCTGCTGCTCTTCGAAGACCGGCAGGAGCATGTCGAAGACCTCGTCCATGCGCAGCGGGACCGGGTTGTACGCATCCTGACCCACGAAACCAGTCACACCGGGGGTGTGGCGGACAACGCCCCACGAGTGGTCGGTCAGTTCCATACGAACCAGAACGTAACCGGGAACACGCACGCGGCGGATGGTCTTCTTCACGGTGTTCTTGAACTCAACCACGGTCTCCATGGGAACCTGAACCTCGAAGATCTCATCTTCAGCTTCCAGGTTCTGGATACGGGTCTCGATACCGGTCTTCACCTTGTTCTCGTAACCAGAGTAGGTGTGGACCACATACCAGTCGCCCATCTGACGGCGCAGCTTGGACTTGAATTCTTCCAGAGCGTCGACTTCCTCAGCAGCCTCAGCAGCTGCTTCAGCCACCTCAACAGCCTCGGTAGCTTCCTCAGCCTGCTGCTCAATAGCCGCAGACTCCTCAGTAGCCTCAGCAGCGGCTACCTCGACCTCTTCAATCTCGGATACCAGTTCCTGCTCGGACACGTCGCTCCTACTTTCTATCGTTAATCATCTAGAGGGGACTTCCACTCGCCAATGCGCTGAGGGAAATCACTGATGGGGCACCCCAAATAAGGATGCAACCTGTACTAGTTACGCTGAATGGTTCCGTTACCGAAAATCCAGAATGCTCCCTGGCCGAAAAGATAATCCAGACCAGAAATAAGAAGGAGCATCACCACGACGAAGAACAGAACTCCGAAGAAGTAACCAACCAGTTCACGTCCGGTGGGAGTAGTAACCTTCTTCAACTCCGCAAAAACTTCACGGAGGAATGCAAAAATACGGCCGAAGAAACCGAGCTTCTTATCGCTCTTCGACGATGCGCCGGGCTGAACAGCCTTCTCGGCGGTAGCAGACGATGCCATTTCTTCTGCCCCTTTCTGAGTCTAAAAAAGTACGCCCGGGGTGCGGGCGTACAAATTATTTATTGAGGCAATAAAAGCAGGGCGGACAGGACTCGAACCTGCAACCTGCGGTTTTGGAGACCGCTGCTCTACCAATTGAGCCACCACCCTTTGAAGCGTTAACTTCAGGTGTGAGAGTTGCTTCTCACTTGTCTACTCCTCCACTGCCTCCTAAGCCGTGGCTTTAGAGGGGCAAACAATTACACCCTTGCGGGTGCAGAACTAACTGTAAACCATCTTTCGGGGCCGATGCAACTTCAAAATGTAATATTTTTCGAAAAACCTCTTGAGATACCTTGACGAGGGGTTCCGCATCACTACTAGTGGACCGTATCCTATAACAAGGAACGACGCTCACACCCGCGCCCATCACGCGCGAATGGTCCCACATGCGCATTCCCATCACCTACATCTTTGTCGACTTCACGCCGGCAGCGCACACGAAGAAAGAGAAGAGAGCCCCATGGCGCGTATTTCAAGCCGCATCGGTGCCATCGCACCCTCCGCAACCCTCGCCGTCGACGCAAAGGCAAAAGCACTCAAGGCTCAGGGACGCCCCGTCATCGGTTTCGGCGCAGGCGAACCGGACTTCCCCACCCCTGCGCACATTGTGGACGCAGCACGCGAAGCGCTCAACGACCCCAAGAACTTCCGCTACTCCCCCGCCTCCGGTCTTCCCGAACTGAAGAAGGCAATCGCCGAAAAGACCCTGCGCGACTCCGGTGTAGAGATTGACCCCTCCCAGGTTGTCATCACCAACGGCGGCAAGCAGGCGGTCTACCAGGCATTCGCAACCGTCATCGACGAAGGCGACGACGTCCTGTTGCCCGCACCCTACTGGACCACCTACCCCGAGTGCATCCGCCTGGCAGGCGGCAACCCCATCGAGGTGTTCGCCGGTAGCGACCAGCACTACAAGGTCACCGTCGAGCAGCTTGAAGCCGCATACACCCCCGCCACCAAGGCACTCATCTTCGTCTCCCCCTCCAACCCGACCGGTGCTGTCTACACCGAAGAAGAAACCCGCGCCATCGGCGAATGGGCACTTGCCAAGGGCATTTTCGTGCTGACCGACGAGATTTACGAACACCTCACCTATGACGGTGTTCAGGCAGTCTCCATCCTGAAGGCAGTGCCCGAGCTCGCTGACCAGTGCGTCATCCTCAACGGCGTGGCAAAGACCTACGCCATGACCGGCTGGCGCGTGGGCTGGATGATTGGCCCTCGCGACGTCATCGCCGCAGCCTCCAACCTGCAGTCCCACATGACCTCCAACGTCAACAACATCGCCCAGCGCGCAGCCCTCGCCGCGCTGACCGGCCCGCAGGACGACGTGGAAATCATGCACGCCGCATTCGACCGCCGCCGCCGCACCATCGTTGAGGGCCTGAACGCTATTGAAGGCGTGCACTGCCCCGTACCCACCGGTGCGTTCTACGCATACCCGGACGTACGCGAACTGCTCGGCAAGGAAATCGCGGGCGTACGCCCCCAGACCTCCGCAGAGCTGGCTGAGCTCATCCTCGAAAAGGCTGAGGTCGCCGTAGTTCCCGGCGAGGCATTCGGCCCCAGCGGCTACCTGCGCCTCTCCTACGCCCTGAGCGACGAGGACCTGGCAGAGGGCCTGGCACGCCTGCAGAAGTTCCTCGGTCAGGCACGCGACTAGTTCCGTCCCCCTCTGAGCGCGCCTACTGAACCTGCAACTCACTCCGTGGGAAGCGGTTCAGACGTGGGATAAACCGGTGCGAAACGATCAATCACAGGACTATTGACCGTTTTTTGTCCTAAAAACGGAGAATCCCACAAGTATTTAAAAATATTTTTAAAACGAATGAGGCTTCCCGCATCTTTACAGATGTGAGGAAGCCTCATTCGCCTCTTCGGTGCCATAGGTGGGAAAGGGCGGCTATTTGTGTTTTAAACCCAAACATACAGGTACTAAAAACCTGAACTTTTCAGCACCGAAACGGGCGTTCCCACGGCTTTCCACCACTACCCACACAACCCAAACATCGCTAAAATAGAGACCAAGAGAACGACCTCCCGACCGGCGAACATTCGCGTGCCGAATTCGTGGAGGTCATAGTTATATACACGCGCGCACAACACCTAAAACGCGCAGACATTAGGAGCCAACCATGAAGATCGGTCTGCTTACTTCCGGCGGCGACTGCCCCGGCCTGAACGCTGTCATCCGCGGCGCTGTCCTCAACGGCGTCAAGAAGTACGGCTACGAGTTCGTCGGCTTCCGTGATGGCTGGCGCGGCGTCGTTGAAGGCGACTACATGGACCTGCCCCGTCAGAAGGTCCGCGGCCTGGCAGCCCAGGGCGGCACCATCATCGGTACCTCCCGCACCAACCCCTTCGACGGCCCCAACGGTGGCCCCGAAAACATCGAAATCATGATGGAACGCCACGGCATCGACGCAATCGTCGCTATCGGTGGTGAAGGCACCCTCGCAGGCGCAAAGCGCCTGGCAGACGCAGGCCTGCCCGTCATCGGTGTCCCCAAGACCATTGACAACGACCTGCGCGCAACCGACTACACCTTCGGCTTCGACACCGCAGTGTCCATCGCAACCGAGGCAATGGACCGCATCCGCACCACTGGTGAATCGCACCACCGCTGCATGGTTGCAGAGGTCATGGGCCGCCACGTCGGCTGGATCGCACTGCACTCCGGTATGGCAGCAGGCGCACACGCAATCCTGATCCCCGAGGTCAAGGTCTCCATGGAGCAGGTTGCTGAATGGGTCAAGGAAGTACACGACCGCGGCCGCTCTCCCCTGGTTGTTGTTGCTGAAGGCTTCATCCCCGAAGGCTTCGACGACGTCATGGCAAACAAGGGTACCGAAAAGGACGGTCGTCCCCGCCTCGGTGGTATCGGTGAGTACATCACCCACGAGATCGAGAAGATGACCGGCGTCGAGACCCGTAACACCATCCTGGGCCACATCCAGCGCGGTGGCGCACCCACCGGCTACGACCGCGTGCTCGCAACCCGCCTGGGCATGGGCGCAGTCGACATGGTCGCTCAGAAGCAGTGGGGCAAGATGGTCTCCGTGCAGGGCACCGAGATCAAGTACGTACCCCTCGAAGAGGCACTGGACGGTCTGAAGTCCGTACCTCAGGAACGTTGGGAAGAAGCAGCCGTCCTCTTCGGCCGCTAAACCCCGTAGGCTCAGCAAGCTCGCTGAGCACTCATACTAAAACCGCGGAGGCGGGCACTCGTAACGGGTGCCCGCCTCCGCGGTTTTATGTAGGTCATCAGATGTTAGCCGCCAGATGCTTTAGCGCTTCAGGAAGTCCTGACCAGCCAAAGAACGACGCGCCACCTCACCGGACTCCGGCGAAACCACCGTCGTCTGAGCCACCGCGTACTCGGTCGCCGGCGCCGGCGAACCATCGGGCAGGAAGTCGCCGCCGTCAACCGCACGCAAAGGCGCCTGCGGGTCAACGCCGCGCTTAATCACAGCCAGAGCGATCGGGCCCGCCTCATGATGCAATGCGACAGAGGTAATACGACCGACCGGGCGGGACTTGCCCTCCACGAACAGCTCGCTACCTGCCGCCGGCAGGGTGTGCTCCGAACCGTCAATATCCAAGAACACCAGGCGGCGCGGCGGGCGACCCAGGTTATGCACGCGAGCCACCGTCTCCTGCCCCTTGTAGCAGCCCTTATCGAAGTGCACCGCGGTACGGGTGTAATCCAACTCCTGCGGGATGGTCTTATCGTCAGCTTCAGTGCCGTAGCGCGGGCGCCACGCCTCAATACGCAGAGCCTCCGCAGCCCACAGACCCGCAAAACGCGCGTCCGAAGATTCAGCCAGGGCGGGCAGAACGGAGCGCGGCACGATGCTCAAGAAACGCACGTAGTCCGCGCCCGGGTGAGCATCGCCCGCCTCATCGTAGCGGTAGCTACCCGGTGCCGGAGTGTGCCAAGGATCCTCCCACACCAGCGGCTTGCCCTCAGCGAGCGCCGGATGTACCGAGCCGTCCTGCAGGATCGGGTTGCGGGCACTCTCCAGCACCGCGTACTCGTCGCTGAGGTTCTGCACCTCAACGCGCATCATGAACTTCATGCGGTTTAGGTAATCGGCCAGCGGCTGAGCCTGGTTGCCCTCCACGATCAGCCAGAGTGCCTCGCCGTCTTCAATTGCGGCGGGTGCGTACTCCACGCGGCCTTGAGGGGAAAGCAGCAGGAACTCGCGATTCTCCCCGGCGGTCATACCGGTCAGAATCTGCGAGGCGATGGAGGTCAGCCAGGTCTGGCGGTCCGGCCCCTCAACACGCACCACGCCCAGGGAGGAGCGGTCCACCAACACTAGCGGCTCCTCCGCACCGGCGGAGCGATCAAAGCTGAGGGAACGCTGTTCCAGCATGGGGTTGCCGTAATGTGCGGCGACGCCGGCATCCAGCCCGGAGGCGGCAAAAGCGCCGTGCAGGCTCAGCAGGGGGCTCACCGGGCGGGCGGCATCGGGCTGGGGTGCCTCAGCCTGAGGCGCTTCAAGCGAAGATTCAGTCACGGAAGGTGCACCTTTCACGCAAAGAGTCTGCCCCGCCGGCCAGCGGGGCAGACTCACGTTAGTTATTAGGCGGTGGGCTCGGAGCCGGGCTCGCCGGTGGGCTCTTCGCCATCCAGGGAACCGAACATCGAGGTGCCCAGGGAGTCACCGGTCATCGACGAGGTCTTACGTAGCTCAGCGGAGGCGTGCTTGTGCAGCTTACCCTCGGCGTCTGCGATCTCCCAGTCCCACATGAGGTTGCCGTTGACCAGGCCCCACAGGCGCACGGAGCCTGCGTATTCGTGGGAGATGTCGTCGCGCAGCAGGTTACCGGTCTGCATGCGGATGACCGGACCCTTAACCATGCCCACGTAGTTTTCGCTAATGCCGCCGGGGTGCGCGATGGTTGCGAGCAGCGAGAAGCCGTCGTCGGCATTGCGGAGAGTCTCTACGCTTGCCGCGTCAGCGAAGGCGGGAACAACGTCCTTGGGGACAATGCCGAAGCCGCCGTCAGCGTCGGTCAGGGGGCGGTCAATCTGCCAGAAACCGGTTTCAACGGTGATGGGGCGCAGCTTCTGACCCTCGTCATCGAGCAGGAAAGACTCAGCGCGGTATTCAATGAAGGGCAGACCATCCTGCTCAAAAGTAATAATCTGGCCGAAGGGGGTGTTTTCCTGGCCTTCGTACCACATGGTTCCGGTGCCTTCCCAGGTACCAAGCAGCCATGCGAAGGGAACAAGTTCAGGGGTTAGGTTGGTAGGGATTTCAATAGCCATACCTCCCATTTTAGTACCCGAGCGTAAAAACGGCACCCTGTTCGTTCGCTCACGGCACGGGGTAGCACCGCCTCCTGCAGAGTAAATGGTACGGCGGGCAGCATAAAGAAAACCCCCAACCGGAGGGGACCGGGTGGGGGTTCACGCCGTCATTGGCGAGGCGGTACGAACCGTACGACCGCCTAAAGCCCTGTGTGGGCGATGCTTCTGCTCTGTGCGGGGAAGACTACTTCTGACCGCTGAAGAGACCACGCAACACTGCGAATGCACCGATACCGATGCACACGGAGATAATAGCCATCAGCGACATGAAGAGAGCTTCAAGAGCCATAAGATTGTTTTCCATGCCTTAAACCTACCACAGACCCACCCCGAAAGGGCGCAGAATCAGCGGCAGAAACATAGTGGACACCCAAGCTGCTTCCCGGGTGCAAGACCCGCCTAGCGCCGGGCAAGACCCCGGTTCCGCACCAGCATGCCAGAACCCCCGCAGTCATCGGTTGAAAAGGCTATATGAACAGTCCGGAATACGATATTTGCACCCCGCCTGCGCCGGCTCCCACAGCTGCATCACAGCCGGGCGAGTACACTAGAAAGAGCCAAAAGTTTTACACGGGAAATATGCAGGAAAGGAGAGAATGTGTACCGTATTGCGCTCATGAGCGATACCGCCGCGCAGGATATGATCCCCTCGCTGAGCCTCCTCAGCCACAAGGTACACGTCTTCCCCCTCGACACTGCCCACACCACCCTCGAATCTGAAGCTTTCGACCTGCTCATGGTCGACGCCCGCACCGCACTCGTCAAAGCACGCCAATGCGCCCAGCTATTGCGCGCCACCGGCGTACAGTTGCCGCTCATCGCGCTCCTGAATGAAGGCGGTATGGCGGCGGTTGCAGCCTCCTGGCAGGTTGACGATATTGTTTCTGACCAGGCGTCCCCCTCCGAAATGGATGCGCGCCTGCGCCTCGCCATCAAGAGCGACGCAGCCGCAGAAGAAGAGAACTCCGAAGAGCGCATCGTGCGCGCGGGTAACCTCATCATTGACACCCAGGCGTACTCGGCGCACCTCTCCGGCACCGCTCTGAACCTGACCTTCAAAGAGTTTGAACTGCTCAAGTTCATGGCTCAGCACCCCGGACGCGTCTTCTCCCGCGCCCAGCTGCTCTCCGAGGTGTGGGGTTACGACTCCTACTACGGTGGCACCCGCACCGTGGACGTGCACGTGCGTCGTCTGCGTTCCAAGCTCGGCACCGAATACGAGCAGATGATTTCGACCGTGCGTAACGTGGGCTATTCCTTCAACAGCACCCGCTAAATTTTGGGGTTCCAACCCCTGTTTTGGTGTACCCGTTATGAAGTAGCCTCGCCGCTGAGCCGAGTACCAGAATGTGTAAATGTTCCGGTTCTTGTCATATTCGCCCAGGACGAAGAACAAACTCTTCAAAGAGCAACTATCCCCGGTAGAGTTGAATCAGAAGGCTACGAAAGAAGGCGATGATGGTACACAGTCAGACACCCAATCCCTCCACCCTGCCCGCTGAAAGCTCCCTTGTTTACGCGGAACCGCAGCTCACCGAAGAGCTGCTGGAACGATTCGATTCCTTTGCGCAGAAGGTTGCCCGCCATGACGGCGTCTCGGCGTTCTCTGAGCAGACCCGCGTTGAGCTGAGCAAGGCGTTGCGCGAAAGCACCCTCACCCCTCCGCGTTTCTTTGTCGCCGAGGACGACGGCACCCTCGCCGCCGTCTTTGTGGCGCTCACCCCGGCAAACGACGAAGATACCGGCGTGATTGAGGCAGCCGTCGCCCCCGAATACCGCGGACGAGGCGCCGGCAGCGCGTTCTTCGACCACGCCGTCCGTCAGCTGGGTGAAGACGCCGTACGATACCGACTTTGGGTTCACGGCAGCGCTACCGACACTGGCATTGAAAGCCCCGCCCACGCGTTCGCTACCCTGCACGGCTTCGAGCCGGTGCGCGTGCTGTACAAGATGGTTCTGCCCCTGGACGCTCAGACCCGCGAAGAGCTCGTGGAACGCTCCGACGCGCGCACTCTGCCGGAGAACCTGCGGATGCGCACCTTCACCGGCGCGGACGAATTCCCCTGGTTGCGCGTGAATGCCGCAGCGTTTGCGCATCATCCGGAGCAGGGCAAGCTCACCCTCGCCGATTTGCGCGAGCGCACCGGCTCCCCCTGGTTCCGTCCTGAGGGTTTCTTCATCGCCTCCGAGGTGGATGACGACTCCGCCATTGCGGCATTCACCTGGACGAAGATTCCAACCGGTCAGGAGCAGGGCGAGCTGTCCCCCTCCGGTGAGATTTATGTGGTGGGTGTGAACCCGCAGGCGCAGGGAGGCGGCCTGGGCCGAACCCTCACCCTGCGCGCGCTGGCGTACCTGGCATGCGCTGAGGATGAGAACGGCGAGCCGCTGCGCGCCATCGACCTGTACGTGGACGCCGATAACACCACCGCATATTCCCTCTACACTTCGTTGGGTTTCGGCGTGGCGACGGTTGACCGCATGTACGCCCCCGCCCAGCAGGACGCGCCCGCCGCCTAGTTTTTGGTGCGCCACAGTTGGCGTGCTTCTTCACGACTTATCCCCGATCAGAAAGGCAAGTACAGTATGGTACCCGCCCCCAATGGCCTGAATAAGGCGCCTAAGCCTAAGCCGTCTGAGCCGGCACCCATGACCGGTGTCATTCATATCGGCCACGATATTTCGAAGATTGAGCGTGCCGAGTCTCGCGGCGACCGCATTGAGAAGGGTGAGAAGCGCTCCTACTTCAGTCTGGAAGAGGAGTTCGGCCCGGAGCGTTTCTTCGACCGTGAGAGCAGCTGGCTGGACTTCAACACCCGCGTGCTGGAGCTGGCGGAGGATCCGAACCTGTTCCTGTTGGAGCGTCTGAACTTCCTGTCGATTGTGGCGTCTAACCTGGATGAGTTCTTCATGGTGCGTGTGGCGGGTCTGAAGCGCCGCATTGCGACCGGTCTGGCGGTGCCTTCGGCAGCAGGTCTGAGCCCCGAGGAGCAGATGGAAGAGATCGCTGAACGCGCTCACCAGCTGCAGACTCGCCACGCTGATGTGTTCCACAACCAGGTGCTGCCGGCTCTGGAGGAGCAGAACATCCGTATCGTGGGTTGGAACGACCTGGATGCGGACGCTAAGCAGCGTCTGCGCGAGGATTTCATGCGCGATATTTTCCCGATTCTGACTCCGCTGGCGGTTGACCCGGCGCACCCCTTCCCCTACATTTCGGGTCTGTCGCTGAACCTTGCGGTGCTGGTGCGTAACCCGCAGACCGGCAAGGAGCTGTTCGCGCGCGTGAAGGTGCCCGATCAGCTGGACCGTATGGTCTCTGTGGATGGTTCGCGCGCCGCCAACACTGCGGGCCGCGAGAGCCGCTACATTGCTCTGGAAGACATCATTGCTGAGCACCTGGATACCCTCTTCCCGGGCATGGAGGTTGTGGAGCACCACGTCTTCCGCGTGACCCGTAACGAGGATCTTGAGGTGGAAGAGGACGATGCAGAGAACCTGCTGAAGGCTCTGGAGAAGGAGCTTCTGCGCCGTCGTTTCGGTCCGCCGGTCCGACTGGAGGTTGAGGACACCATCAACCCGACCATCCTGGATCTGCTGATTTCTGAGCTGAACATCAACGAGTCCGAGGTGTACCGTCTGCCGGCTCCGCTGGATCTGCGCGGCATGAGTGCGATTGTTCGCGCGAACCGCCCGGCTCTGCACTACCCCAAGCACATTGCGCACACTTCCCGTTGGCTCAATGCTACCGAGACTGCGAAGGCTGCGGACGTGTTCGCTGCCGCCCGCGACCACGACGTGTTGCTGCACCACCCGTACGATTCCTTCGCAACCAGTGTGCAGGCGTTCTTGGCGCAGGCTGCCGCTGACCCGCGTGTTCAGGCGATTAAGCAGACCCTGTACCGTACCAGTGGTGACTCCCCCATCGTGGATGCGCTGATTGAGGCAGCTGAGGCTGGCAAGCAGGTTGTGGCGCTGGTGGAGATTAAGGCTCGTTTTGATGAGGAAGCCAACATCTCGTGGGCTCGTAAGCTGGAGCGCGCCGGTGTGCACGTGGTGTACGGCATCGTGGGTTTGAAGACTCACTGCAAGCTGTCGCTGGTGGTGCGCCGCGAGGGTAACCACCTGCGTCGTTACGCTCATATTGGTACCGGTAACTACCACCCGTCGACCGCTCGTTTCTACGAGGATTTGGGTCTGATTACCTGTGACGAGCAGATTTGTGAGGATGTCTCCCGCCTGTTCAACCAGCTGTCCGGTTACGCGCCGAAGACCAACTACCAGTCGTTGCTGGTGGCGCCGCGTACTCTGCGTAGCGGCCTGATTGAGTGCATTGATCAGGAGATTGAGAACCACAAGGCTGGCCGCCCGGCGAAGATTCAGATCAAGTGCAACTCCATGGTGGATGAGGCCGTCATCGATTCGCTGTACCGCGCTTCGCAGGCTGGTGTGCCGGTGGATGTGGTGGTTCGCGGTATTTGTGCGCTGCGCCCGGGCGTTAAGGGTCTGAGCGAGAATATTCGCGTCCGTTCGGTGCTGGGCCGCTTCTTGGAGCATTCGCGTGTGTTTGCGTTTGAGAACGGTGGCGATCCGATCGTATACATTGGTTCTGCCGATATGATGCACCGCAACCTGGACCGCCGCATTGAGGCGCTCGTGCCGGTGAAGGATCCGCGCCATGTGAAGTACCTGCGTGACATGTTCACCACTTATATGAGTGATTCTTCGCGTACCTGGCACCTGGATTCTGAGGGTAACTGGACCCGCCACGACACCGATGACAAGGGCAACCCGCTGCAGGATGTGCAGTCGTACTACCTAAGCTCGCGTTCCCGTAAGAACGTGGTGGATAAGGTCTAAGGATGTGCTGCTGACCTACCGGTGATTTCTGGTTGTGAACCCCGTCTGTTCTCGCGCTTTATGGCGTGAGGCAGGCGGGGTTTTCCGCGTGTCGTGCAAAAACGTGCGGTGGACTAGTGCACTTAGCGCAAAAGTGAACAACAGGTTACGTTGAGATTACAACTTGACCGCTCTCTCACCTACAATTAGACGCGGAGCATGGTGCCCTCTGGCATTGTGCGCAAGCCTAGCGAAGAGGTTCAGAGAGAGAGATATGGCACCGCTGGATTCCCCCTCCATCTACTACTCGGCACGACGTTTTGACGCGGTCAACAGCATTGACCGTGCCCCCGCAAACACTGCGGATATTGTTGCTTCTGGCGCACTGATTTGGCGCATGCGCGATGGTGCGCTTGAGGTCCTGATCATTCACCGCCCCCGCTATGACGACTGGTCCTGGCCTAAGGGCAAGCAGGACCCGGGCGAGTCCCTGGCTGAGACTGCTATTCGTGAGATTCGCGAAGAGGTCGGTCTGCAGGTTGTTCTGGGTGTGCCCCTGGCTGTGACTTCCTACCCGGTGGGTGGCCGTCCCAAGGATGTTTTTTACTGGTCTGCTGAGCTTCCGGAAGGCTCCCGCGCCCTGGCGGATGAGGGTGAAGTGGATGAGCTGCGCTGGGTATCCACCGAGGTTGCTCGCGCCCTGCTGACCAACGAGGACGACCTGGCACCCCTGGAGTCCCTGGAGGCTCTGGCTGAGGCGGATGCGTTGCGTACCCGCCCGATTTTGATTGCCCGCCACGCGAAGGCTAAGCCGCGTTCGAACTGGGCTGCCGCTGAGGATGACCGCCCGCTCGCGGCGACCGGCAAGCGTCAGGCGCTGGCTTCTAGCCGTCTCTTTGCGGCGTGGGCTCCGAGCCGTATTATTTCTTCCCCGTGGCTGCGTTGCGTTCAGACCGTGACCCCGTACTCGGTGGATTATGGTGTGTCGGTGAAGGAGAAGAAGTCCCTGTCTGAGGCTGGCGCTCAGCGTCACCCGGCGCGTGTTGCCCGCACCGTGGCGTCGCTGTTCGATAAGGATTCTTCCTCGTTGCTGTGCACTCACCGCCCGGTGCTGCCCCAGGTGATGGATGTTCTGCGTGAGTACCTGTTTGAGGGTTCCGCGGAGGTGCTTCCGACCGAGGACCCGTACCTGGAGCCTGGCGATGCCCTGGTTCTGCAGGTAACTGAGGGCGATAACCCGCGTATTGTCTCGGTGGAGCGTGTACGCGCGGCTCTGGACTAACATCCATATACTTTGATCTTCTAACGGCGAGCGCGCTGGGCTTTATGCTCAGCGCGTTTGCTCTACCTGCGCCCGTTCGAGGGTTTTACAATAGAGGGGCGGTTGATTTGTGGCCGTCTCTCACGTCTACTGACAGGATTCAAGGTTTTTCTTATGACTCACGCAATCCCCACTCCCTATGAAGATCTTCTGCGCGAAATCCTCGAGGAGAACAAGGACGCCATCGCGGCGGATGCACAGCGTTCCGACCGTACCGGCACCGGCACTTTCGGCGTGTTTGGCCGTCAGATGCGTTTTGACCTGCGTGAGTCGTTCCCGCTGATTACCACCAAGCGCGTGCACTTCAAGTCTGTTGCCATTGAGCTGCTGTGGTTCTTGCGCGGTTCCTCGAATGTGCGTTGGTTGCAGGAGCGCGGCGTGACCATTTGGGATGAGTGGGCTGATGAGAACGGCGATTTGGGCCCGGTGTACGGCGTGCAGTGGCGTTCGTGGCCGACCCCCGATGGTGGCACGATTGACCAGATTGCGAAGGTTATTGATTCGTTGAAGAATAACCCGAGCTCGCGCCGCCATATTGTTTCGGCGTGGAACCCTGCCGAGGTGGACAATATGGCGCTTCCGCCCTGCCACGCACTCTTCCAGTTCTACGTGCACGAACGCGCGGACGGTGTGAAGGAGCTGTCCTGTCAGCTGTACCAGCGTAGCGCGGACATGTTCCTGGGCGTGCCCTTCAACATCGCCTCGTACGCGCTGCTGACCTACCTGATTGCGCAGGAGGTAGGCATGGAGCCGGGCGAGTTCGTGTGGACCGGCGGCGACTGCCACATCTACTCGAACCACCTGGAGCAGGTGAAGAAGCAGCTGGGTTACGGCACCGACCCGGAGGGTAACCCCTACCCGCCGCGCGAACCCTACCCCTACCCAAAGCTGGTTATTAAGACGAAGAAGCCTTCTATTTTCGATTACGAGTATGAAGACTTTGAGCTGGTGGATTACAAGCACCATCCCGGTATTGCCGCACCGATTGCGGTCTAACTGCAGGTAACGAGGAGGCATGATGTTTCGTCTGGGCGCTATTTGGGCTCAAACTGATGCCGGCATCATTGGTCGTAACGGGGATATGCCCTGGTACGCGCCGGAGGATTTGGTGCACTTCAAGAAGGTGACGCTGGGCGCTCCGGTGATTATGGGTCGCCGCACCTGGGAGTCGTTCCCGCCGCGTTTTCGTCCCCTGCCGGGTCGCACCAATATTGTGATTAGCCGTTCGGTTACCGAGGCGGAAGAACGCGATGGTGCCCTGTGGGTTCCTTCGCTGGATGCGGCGCTGTACGCGGCTCGTGACGCTGCGGGCGCGCCGGTCGAAGCTACCCCCGCAGATACCGCCGCGGTTGATGCTTGGATTATTGGTGGCGGCTCCGTCTACGCGGAGGCGCTCTCCCGCACCGACCTGCCCACCTTCGGTCGGGTGGAGACGGTGGAGCGGACCCTCTTCTACTGCCAGGAAGGCAACGAGATTACCGGCGATACGCGAGCGCCCGAACTGCAGCTTGCAAATTCTGCGGGCAGTTGCGAGGGCAGCTCACCGAACGGGTGCTGGCGGGTAACCTCCGAGAGCGCCTGGGAGAAGAGCGAGAAGGGCTACCTGCTCGATGAGTCGGGGACGAAGAACCCCATGTACTTCTCGTTCCAGCGGCTCGAACGTATCTAGTTCAAGCTTCCCTCGTTCACTCGCTGATATAGACATGCATTTCAAGCCTGCGGCTGCTCCACCCGGAGTACCGCAGGCCTGAGTGTTTAATGCGCCTCCCGGTGCCCCGGTAATAAGCCCCGCCTCTTCACACGGTATCCCGTTCCGAATATCAAATTTTTTGTACGGTGTTAGTCCGCACCCGCCAGCCTGAGAGTACACTGGGAACCATGAACTTTAATCCCGGTGACTCTGTAGGTTTTGTTGGCTGGCGCGGCATGGTGGGCTCCGTCCTCATGAAGCGCATGGTTGAGGAAGGCGACTTCGAGGGCATTACCCCCGTCTTCTTCACTACCTCTAATGTTGGTGGCGCTGCGCCCACCTTCGACGGCGTAATTGAGCCGTCCGAGCTGAAGGACGCATACGACATTGATGAGCTGCGTAAGCACTCGATTATTGTGACCGCTCAGGGCGGTGGCTACACCGAGGCTGTGCACCCGAAGCTGCGTGCAGCCGGCTGGGACGGCCTGTGGATTGATGCCGCTTCCACCCTGCGCATGAACGATGACTCCATCATCGTGCTGGACCCCATTAACCGCGACGTCATCGACCGCGGCCTGGCATCCGGCGTGAAGGACTTCGTCGGCGGTAACTGCACCGTCTCCTGCCTGCTGATGGGCCTGGGCGGCCTCTTCAAGAACGACCTGGTCGAGTGGGCAACCTCCATGACCTACCAGGCAGCATCCGGCGGCGGCGCACGCCACATGCGTGAGGTGCTCGCACAGTTCCGCGACCTGGGCAACGAGGTCTCCGAGGAGCTGAACGACCCCGCATCCGCAATCCTGGACATTGACCGCAAGGTTCTCGCTAAGCAGCGCTCCGGTGAGCTGGATTCTTCCCAGTTCGGTGTGCCGCTCGCCGGCTCCCTGATTCCCTGGATTGACTCCGACCTGGGTAACGGTCAGTCCCGCGAAGAGTGGAAGGCTGAGGTCGAAACCAACAAGATCCTGGGCCGCTCCGAAGATGACAAGATCACCATGGACGGTCTGTGCGTCCGCATCGCTGCGATGCGCTCGCACTCTCAGGCGCTGACCATCAAGCTCAAGAAGGATCTGCCGCTCGAAGAGATCGAGCGCATCATCGCTGAGGACAACCCCTGGGTTCGCTTCGTGCCGAACCAGCGTGAGGAGTCCATGGAGCAGCTGACCCCCGTGGCTGCTTCCGGTTCTCTGGAGATTCCGGTTGGTCGCGTGCGTAAGCTTGCGATGGGCCCCGAGTACATTAGCGCGTTCACCGTGGGTGACCAGCTGCTCTGGGGTGCTGCTGAGCCGATTCGCCGCATGCTGCAGATTGCTGTTGGCAAGCTCTAAAGCTCACTGACAAGCTATAAGAAAGCCCTCGCTACCATTCTTATCGGATGGGAGCGAGGGCTTTTTGCGTCTGTCTATAGCTTGCGCGAACCGGATTAGCACTGGCCGGATTAGCGCGAGCTGGTTTAGCGCTGGTTTGCGGCGGCGGCTTTGCGTTCTGCCTTGCGTGCGGCTTTGCGTTCCTTACGCTGCTGTCGCCAGGCGCGGTAGCGGTACCAGGCGGTGAGCACCACGTGCTTCATGAAGATATTGGCGCGGCGTGCCCAGGTGAATTCGGTACCCCAAATGCCCAGACCTATGAAGATGAACAGCCAGCCGGGGCCGGGGGTGACGAGCATAATCAGTCCGGCGATAAAGCAGAAGGCGCCCACGCCGATGACAAGGGGCTTGTAGAGATGACGCATGACCGGATGCGCGTGCATGCGCTCCTTGCGGGCTTCGAGCCAGCGGTGAAAGCGGCTGGTCTCGCTTTCCTTGACTTCATCTTCAATGGTTTTCAGGGGTGGTCCTTCCAAACGTGCCGTAGGTGAGTTTCACCGGGCGGCGGTGGTTAGAGAATAGCACCTACCGCTGGGCGGCGGCTGTGAAAGATTTCTTCATGTTGAGATTTTTCCGTCATCTTCAAAATTTTTTCGTTTCAATAGTGTTCAAGTCGAAAGTACCTTTATACACTGTAAGGGAACAATTCGCCCGGCACTACGCCTAAACACTAAGGAAGCGACCCACTACCGTGTCCTCCCCTCGTCCCGTATCAACGGACTCATCCCGCACCAACGCTGTTGCACCCGCTGGTACCTCTGCACCCGCTACTGAACGCAACGCCGCACCGACCCTCAACGAACGCCTCGAAAACCTGCCCTTCACCCGCGCCCACGGCAAGCTCCTGGGTATCTCGGGTCTCGGGTGGGCACTGGACGCCATGGACGTTGGCCTCATCTCCTTCGTCATGGCGGCACTCATCAAGGAATGGCAGCTCAGCCCCACCGAAGCTTCCTGGCTCGGATCCATCGGATTCGTCGGCATGGCGCTCGGCGCAACCTTCGGCGGTCTACTCGCCGATAAGCTCGGCCGCCGCTACATCTTCGCCCTCACCCTGCTGATTTACGGTCTGGCGACCGGCGCCTCCGCCCTGGCGACCTCCCTGGGCGTGCTGCTCGTCTTCCGTTTCCTGGTCGGTCTGGGTCTGGGCGCGGAACTTCCGGTGGCGTCCACCCTGATTTCTGAGTTCTCGCCTCGCGCTATCCGTGGCCGCGTCGTGGTCGCTCTGGAGGCTTTCTGGGCTCTGGGCTGGATTCTCGCCGCGCTCATCGGTACCTTCATCGTTCCGCAGGCGAACGGCTGGCGTTGGGCGCTTGCCATCGGTCTGATTCCCGCCATCTACTCGCTCGTAATCCGTATGGGAACCCCCGAGTCGGTGCGCTTCCTGGAGTCGGTCGGCAAGCACGATCAGGCACGCCAGGTGGTCGAACGTTTCGAGGCCTCCCCCGCGCTCTTCTCCCGAACCGGTAAGAAGCAGGCCGAAGACGCTTCCGCACACGGCGCCGCAGAAAGTGCCGACAACGCAGAATCCGCGAAGATTCACTCCATCTGGGCTGCCGGTCAGCGCCGCAAGACCATCGCCCTGTGCATCATCTGGTTCTGTATCAACCTCTCCTACTACGGCGCGTTCATCTGGATTCCGGCGCTGCTGAACGCCCAGGGCTTCAGCCTCGTGAAGTCCTTCGCATTCACCCTCATCATGACCCTCGCCCAGCTGCCCGGCTACGCGGTCGCCGCCTATCTCATCGAAAAGTGGGGCCGACGCGCAACCCTGGCGACCTTCCTGCTCGGCTCCGCACTGGCGGCTGCTGGCTACGGCATGGCGCACTCCGAGGTATTCATTATCCTCGCCGGTTGCATGCTCTCCTTCTTCAACCTCGGCGCGTGGGGCGCCCTCTACGCCCTGAGCCCGGAGATCTTCCCGACCCACCTGCGCGGAACCGGAACCGGTGCCGCCGCCGGTATCGGCCGTATCGCCTCCATCGCGGCGCCGCTCATTGTGCCGCCGCTGGTCGCATTCGGTGGAACCCCGCTGCTCTTTACGCTCTTCTCCACCGCGTTCCTGGTAGCGGCAACCACCGTGTTCCTGCTGCCTGAACGCCGCGGCGAATCCCTCTAACGAGCCGCCTAGCCTACATGATGGGCTGTCCCTCCTGAACACTCTTTCCGAGCCATCAGAAGGGACAGCTCATTTGTCATTTAAGCCCCCTATCCATGCGCCACAACCTCAAACTATGAGAGGATACGTTCTATGCTCGATTCCTTCCTCTCCAGCCCCTACCGCACAGAGTTCAGCCCCTGGCCCGTGAGCGAACACTACGCCACCGAACGTGCCGGCGGCGTGCCCGAAGCCATGCTACTACCGGGCGAACTCACCGTGCACCGTGGCGACGGGGCAAAAATGAGCTACTACCTGGACTGGCCCGAGGAATTCAACGAATACACCCGCGCAATCACCCTGCGCCCGCGCACCAAAAACGGCTACCCACAAGACTTTACGCTCAGCGTCGCCGTACGCGACGGCCAGGCTGTCTTCACCGCAACCGCCCTCAGCTTCTGGGAGCAGCGCGACGGCCGTCCCTACGACCGCGAGCCCATCACCCGCGGCTACGTGGACGTCGCCTCCTACGAATCTTGCGAGGACTACGCAGGCAATTCCGCCGCGCCCGCCCTCATCGGCTGGGATATCGCAGACCTCTACCCTGCACGCATGGCGCTCATCCGCGCCCTCTGCGAAGGAATCGCCAGCAGCATCACGATGGGCACCCAAATCCTCGCGGACGGGCAGGTACAGGTCGACCACAAGGACGGGGATCTGCTCGCCCTACACGTAAACGCGATTAGCACCGTAGGAGGCATGGTCCGCGCCCTCATCATCGAGCAGGACCGCGTACCCAGCGGCGTATCCACCGGCACTACTACCGGCGCCTCCGAGCGTGCCGACCTGCAGACGCGCGCCTACTACGCCAACGTGCTTTCCCCCGTTCCCGGCGAGTTCGGCAACCTTGTCTGGTCGCACAGCGAGGACGCGGAATACTACCCGTACCGGCCCACGCGCCATAAGCCGATTTTCCACGCCCCCAGCCCGCCGCAGAAGCTTCCTCTTGCGGTTCAGGTACTGATGGAGCACCTGCCCGCCGCTCCCCTGGCGACAACGCGCACAGCGCCCAAACGCAGGCCCTACCTGCCGGGGCAGGTGCGTATCTCCTCACCTCGCCACTAGCTCAGTGAGTCAATACAACGCTTCGGGCGGCCTCTGATACAGAGACCGCCCGAAGCGTTTATTCTGAAGCGTTTATTCTATGCGTCCTCGCGCTACGAGAGACGAGAAGTTAAGCGTTTAGATTTCGCCGTTAACCACGACAGGCTCAGGAACCAGGGTCACGCCAAAACGTTCACGCACGCCGTCGCGCACAGCGCGGGCAATAGCGAAGATGTCCTCAGCGGATGCGCCGCCGCGGTTCGTAATCGCCAGGGTGTGCTTGGTCGACAGGCTCGCACGGCCCTGAGCAATCTCGCGAGACTCATCCTCCAGGCCAAAGCCCTTCTCGAAACCGGCGTGCTGAATCAGCCAAGCAGCCGAGAGCTTCACGCGATCCGGATCCTCAACACCCGCGGTGAACGGGGAAGTCTTCACGACCACCGGGAAGTTCGGGGCGCCCTCGGGCAGGGAATCCAGGGCCGAGCGCGGAACGATCGGATTGGTGAAGAAGGAACCGGTGGAGAAGGTGTCACGGTCCTCGGGGTTGAGCACCATGCCCTTGGAGCCGCGCAGCTGAAGCACCTTTTCGCGTACCAGGGCGGATTCGGCGCGCTGACCGGGCTCAACGCCCAGGCTCTTCGCCAGCTCGGCGTAACGAATCGGGGAGGACAGGCTGCCCAGGGTGAACTGGAAATCAACGGTCAGCACCACGTAGCGGGGCGAGCCGTTGACGGTTGCGCGCTTGAGCACCGAGTCGCGGTAGCCGAAGCGCAGGTCTGCGCTTGCGAAGGTCTTCCGAGTGTTCTTTTCGCGGTCCCAGGTGCGTACGGAGGCGATGAACTCGCCCACCTCAACGCCGTATGCGCCGACGTTCTGCACGGGGGTTGCACCCACGGTGCCGGGAATGCCGGAGAGAGCCGCGGGGCCAACCCATTCGTTCTCGATGCTGAGCTTCACGAAGTCGTCCCAGATGGTGCCCGCCTGCACGCGCACGTTCGCGCCGCCGCATGCGGGGATGGGCAGAACCTCTACGCCTTCGGAGGCGATGTGCACGACGGTTCCGTTGAAGCCTTCGTCGGAAACCAGCAGGTTGGAGCCGCCGCCCACGATGAGGACGGGTTCGCCTGCGGCGTCTGCAGCGGAGACTGCTTCGATAATTTCTGCTTCGGAGGTGGCGCGGACGTAGGTCTTAGCGGGGCCGCCTACCTGGGCGGTGGTCAGTTCGCTCAACAGCTTTTCAGTCATAGGTTAAGAATACCGGTCGTTGTGCGGGGTCAACACCCGCCACACGTTAAAGTCACGAAAACCTTATGGTGATTTTGCCTTCATTTTCCGGCGCACTTGCCTCAGAAAAACGCCACCACCCCGCCGATAAGCACACAAAAGCCCCGACACCACCGCATCGGGTAGCGCCAGGGCTTTCACATGGTTGCTTTCACGCAACTATCTGCATGCGCAGAAACTCTATGCCGAGAGACGAACCACAGCCTGGCTCTTCATCAGAACCTTCTGCTCCTTGCCTTCCTCATCACGAGCGGTGACGGTCAGGTCAATGCGGGCGGTGCGCTCCTCCTCGTTCAGGGCGCCCACCTTACCACTGATGGTCAGGGCGTTCGTGGGGGTGTCGGGGTTTTCGCCGCCGGGCGCATCCGCCACGGGAACGGGCTTGGTGAATCGAGTCTGGTAGTCCACAATCGCGCCGGGGTCGCCCACCCAGTCGCTCACGAGCTGCACGGCGGTACCCATGGTCAGCATGCCGTGAGCGATCACGCCGGACAGGCCCACCGACTGAGCAAAACGCTCGTTCCAGTGAATCGGGTTGAAGTCACCAGAGGCGCCAGCGTAACGCACCAGCGAAGCGCGGGAGAGCTCCACGGCACGCGAACCGATGTCCTGACCCTTTTCAAGATCTTCAAAACGCACCATTAGTTTTCCTCCTCAGCACGAACCAGCAGGGAAGAAATGCAGGTGGTGACCGGCTCGCCCTGCGCGTCAACGATTTCTTCGCGGGTGGTCAGCATGGCGCCGGCGCCCATAACGCGCACGGAGTCCACGTGAACTTCGGTGCGCAACTCATCACCGGCGACGATGGGGCGGTGGTGGGTGAAGCGCTGGTCGGCGTGCACCACGCGGGAGAAATCAATACCGGCGGAATCGTCGTTGATGAGTGCCGCGTCGGCTGCCTGCGCCAGGATAATGGCGAAGGTCGGCGGGGCAATCACATCTGCGTACCCTGCCGCGCGGGCTGCCTCAACGTCGTGGTGGAGGGGGTTTTCTGCGTGAACTGCTCGGGCAAATTCGCGGATCTTTTCACGACCGACAACGTAGGTGTTCTCGGCCGGGTAGACCCTGCCCACAATCTCAGGGTTAATGCTCATGATTTCAGTCTACCGTTCTTGTGCACAGTGTTCAGCTCAAACGCACAGAGTGGACAGACCGCTGTACAGGTAACCGGCATGCAGGCAACCACTATGCAGGCGTGCAGTATTTCGTCGTATTTTTACCTGCTAGCGAAGGCCCCTACCCATCCAGCCCAAGCAGGCGTAGGCTGGACGGGTACCCGCAATCAATCAAGAAGGAAAAATTGTGTCTTCCAACGTAAAAATTTCGGTGCTTGACCTGATGCCTCACCGCCCCGACCAGAGCCAGCACCAGACCATGCTCAACACCATCGATGCCGCCCGCGCGGCTGAGTCTTACGGCTACGAGCGTTTCTGGGTCGCCGAGCACCACAATGCCGGTTCCCTGCTGTCCTCGGCGACCGTCGTGGTCATGGCGGAGATCGCCGCCGCAACCGAGCGTATTCGCGTGGGTTCGGGCGGCATTATGCTCCCCAACCACGCACCCTACGTGGTGGCGGAGCAGTTCGGTACCCTCAACGCGTTCCACCCCGGCCGTATTGACCTGGGTGTGGGCCGTGCGCCCGGCACCGACCCGATGACCGCCGCCGCTCTGCGCCGCGACGATTCTGCCGCCATGAGCTTCCCCGCCGAGGTGCAGCAGCTACAGCGCTTCCTGGGCGAGCCCTCCCCCATGCACCGCGTGCACGCCATTCCCGGCCAGGGCTCGAAGGTGCCCCTGTACATTCTGGGTTCTTCCCTGTTCGGTGCGCAGCTTGCCGCACAGCTGGGCCTGCCCTACGCGTTCGCTTCGCATTTTGCGCCCGCAATGCTTCAGGAGGCGGTAGACACCTACCGCGCAAACTTCAAGCCCTCGGAGCACCTGGAACACCCCTACGTCATGGTGGGTGCCACCGCAATGCTCGCCGATACCGACGAGCGCGCACGCTACCTGTACACGAGCCAGCAGCAGCATTTCCTGGGCGTGGTGCGCGGCAATCTGTCTTTCGCACCTCCCGTGGAAGATATGGACGCCGTCTGGACCGACGCGGAGAAGATGCACATTGAACGCATGACCGCCGAAGCAATCGTAGGCTCCCCCGCCACCGCACAGGCTCGTATTGAGGACCTGGTGGCGCGCACGGGCGCTGACGAGCTCATCGTCATGACCGAGGCGTGGGAGCACGAGGACCGTCTGCGCTCCTACGAGCTGCTGTCCCAGCTGCCGGTGGTGCGCCGCGCCTCCTAACGCTTCGATCAGAGCATAAAGATGAAGCCCCCGAGTATTTTTCTCGGGGGCTTCGCGATGCCCGGTATCGAGCCGTGCGCTGAGCACTTATCGATCCCTTGCAGAGCGCCCACAGACCGGGTTTTAGGCGCAGATAAATTAGGCAAACAAAAAAGCCTGCCTCCGAAGAGACAGGCTTATCTGAGCCCCGACCGGGAATCGATCCCGGGACCTCCATCTTACCAAGATGGCGCTCTACCACTGAGCTATCGGGGCGTAGCGGTGGACGGGCTCGATCCGTCGACCTCACGATTATGAGTCGTGCGCTCTAACCAGCTGAGCTACACCGCCACATCATTAATACGTGCTCTCGCATGAATTAATGAGAGAGCCCCGACCGGGAATCGATCCCGGGACCTCCATCTTACCAAGATGGCGCTCTACCACTGAGCTATCGGGGCAACAGGTAAAACTATACAGGTCTTCAGGAATGCTCGCAAGCGGAAAAGCTATGGCATACGCCACATTTGATGCTTACTTGTTCTCCACGGTGCCCCATGAGCACCCAGCATCGACCAGACACCATCACTCCAGCTGACGCAGACACACAAAGACCGGCAGGAGAGCTCATCGTTCCCCTGCCGGTCTTTGACTCATCTGCGGATGACAAGACTGCTAGCCGATAGCCTCAGCAAGCCCCTCATACCGCGAATTCAGGCTTAGCTGAAATCTTAGTAGCGCTTGCCGCGGCCGCCGAAGTCACGGCCGCCGTCACGGTTACCGCGGTAGCCGCCCTCGCGGCGGTTATCACGGCCGCCGAAGTCGCGACCGCCAAAGTCACGGCCACCCTCACGGTTGCCACGGTAGCCGCCCTCACGGCGGTTATCGCGACCACCAAAGTCGCGACCGCCGAAGTCACGGTCATTGCGCTTGCCACCGAAATCGCGGCCGCCACGCTTGAAGTCGCGGTCGCCACCGAAGTCACGGCCACCCTCACGGTTACCGCGGTAGCCACCCTCGCGGCGGCCACCTTCACGACGACCACCCTCGCGGCGATCGAAGTCACGGAAACCACCCTCACGACGACCGCCACCGAAGCCGCGGCCACCGCCGCCGCCCTTGGGACCGTTGTCCTTGCGGATGTTGATGAACTCGCCAGCGATCTTGGTGTCACGCAGACGGTCGAAGAAGTCGCGGGGCAGGTCCTCAGGCAGGCCAACAATGGTGAAGTGCTGGCGAATGTCGATGGAGCCAATCTGGGAGCCCTTAATGCCACCCTCGTTAGCTAGTGCACCCACAATAGCGCCTGCGGTCACACGGGAGGAACGGCCAACGTTCAGCTTGTAGTTGACCATGCCCTCGTCGTTGCGCGCGCGCTTTGCCTTGCGGCCGCCGCGGTCCGAATCGTCGTCGGAGAAGGGGCGGGAGTTGCGCGCGATGTCCTCTTCCTCATCCAGGAAGAACGGGCGACCCTGCTGGGCGATAACAGCCAGTGCGGCTGCGATGTCCTCAGCGGTGGTGTCGTGCTCGTTCTCGTAGTCCTCGATAATCTCGCGGAAGAAGCTCAGGTCCTCAGACTCGATGGTCTCGGTAATCTGCTGTGCGAAGCGCTGCTTACGGGTCTCGTTCACTGCCTCTGCGGTGGGCATGTGCATCGGCTCGACCTTCTGGCGGGTTGCCTTCTCGATCTGACGCAGCATGTACTTCTCACGCGGGGTGACGAAGAGGATTGCGGCACCTTCGCGACCTGCACGGCCGGTACGGCCGATACGGTGCACGTAGGACTCGGTGTCGTGGGGGATGTCGTAGTTGACGACCAGGGAGATGCGCTCAACATCCAGGCCGCGTGCCGCCACGTCGGTTGCCACGAGGATGTCGATGCGGCCGTCACGCAGGGCGTCAACGGTGCGCTCACGCAGCTGCTGGGGGATGTCACCGTTAATCGCTGCTGCCGCGAAACCGCGCGCCTTCAGCTTGTCGGCAACTTCCTCGGTTTCCTTCTTGGTGCGCACGAAGACGATGATGCCATCGTAGTTTTCGACCTCGAGCACGCGGGTCATTGCATCCAGCTTGTGGGAGTGCATGACCTGCATGTAGCGCTGGGAGATATTTGCGCTGGTGGTGGTCTTAGCCTTGACGCGGATCTCGGTGGGGTCGTTCAGGTACTGCTGAGCAATCTTGCGGATCGAGTTGGGCATGGTTGCGGAGAAGAGTGCAACCTGCTTGCTGTCGGGGGTGCCTTCGAGGATCTTTTCCACGTCTTCGGCGAAGCCCATGCGCAGCATTTCGTCTGCCTCATCGAGTACCAGGTACTGCAGGTTGGACAGGTCCAGGGAGCCCTTCTCCAGGTGGTCGATCACACGGCCGGGGGTACCGACGACGACCTGCGCACCGCGGCGCAGACCAGCCAGCTGTGGGCCGTAGGGGGAGCCACCGTAGATGGGCAGGACGGTGAAGTCCTCCATGTGGGTTGCGTAGGAGGAGAAGGCTTCTGCAACCTGCAGAGCCAGCTCACGGGTGGGTGCCAGGACCAGAACCTGGGTGTCGCGGGAGACGCCGTTAATGTCGGCGAGTTCAGCCATGCGGGACAGCGCCGGCAGGGCGAATGCTGCGGTCTTACCGGTACCGGTCTGTGCCAGACCGACCACGTCGTGGCCTTCGAGCAGCAGGGGGATGGTCTGTTCCTGAATGGGGGACGGCTTCTCGTAGCCAACCTCTTCCAGCGCTGCCAGGACGCGAGCGTCCAGGCCCAGGTCGGTGAAGCGTACGCCTTCTTCTTCAGCCTTGTCGGCGGTTTCTTCGGCGGGTGCTTCTGCAGTGGTTTCTTCTGCTTCTACAGCAGGGCTCTCAACGGTGTTCTCGGCGATGTTCTCGGTGGTCACAGCGGTCTCTGCCTCGGCGTTCAGTTCGGCCGGGGTAGCAGTATTCTCAGTCAATTTTTCCTCTATACGGTAGGGGTGGAAGCGCACGCTTTTCGGCGCTTACCGGGTGTCCCCTTCACGGCCCAGCCACACATCATCCCCTGGGGAGTAGAACGTCCAGGGGTCCTCCGTTACCGGCGCATTCTGCAGAGGTGTTCTGCGGATGCTGCGGGTAGCGGCTTTTGCTGGGGGTGGTCTTGAATTTCTCGGCACATTATCCGCACGCCTGTTTGTACTCTGCGCTTGGCGCACAGTAGTCCCTGTGAATCAAGGGTGTACAGGGTGGGTAATGCTCACATGCAATGTCACGTATTCCTGGTGATTCGCCTTCCCGCTCTGTGGCGGTGGTGTGTCTGTTACAGCAGACGCAGCAAAGACGCTGGACCAGAGATCGTTAAGAGAAGCCCGCGTGTACGGTATGAACCGCATTTTTGTGGGGCGTATCAATCGGTGATGGTGAGTACGGCGCACCTACAATTCCAGCACCACCTTGGGTGCCGGGTGCGCACAAGACCTTCATCGGGGGTTCCCGTGTTCTATCCAGTGTACAGTAGGGTCCCCGCCTGGGCTATAAAAAGGTGCTTAAAACCTCATCTCTTAAAGGCGAGCACCCACCCTCACTTTCGGAGGGTGGGTGCTCATTGAGAAGTTAAACCGAAGGGCTAGTCTACGCGTCGCACAATATCAATCGTGCCGACGGTCGCGTACTTAGCGTAGGAGTGGCCGTAGCGGTCAGCCGCGTACTGTGCGGCATTGGTCGGAGGGTTACCGCCCCAGGAGTTGCTCTTGCGGTCAATGACCACGTAGTCGGGTGCGGGCTCACCGGTGTGGCCAATCCAGTAGACGGTTCGGCCGGGAATGAGCTGGGTCAGAATCGACAGGTCAGATGCGACCGTCACCCCTTCGGGTACCTTCTGCACGGCGTCCTGCTTCATCTGGTCGGTGGTAGTCAGCGCGGAGGCGGTAAACTGCGCATTACCCAGGGACGCGAGGGGCTGCTGGGAGCCTGCCACAAAGATTGGGGATACCGCGAGGAAGAGCGCCACGGCGGGCATAGCCCATACGGGCATGCGGCGCGCCAAGGCAGTCAGGCGGCCGGATTCAGCCGTCGCACCAGCATCTCGGGGGGAGGCGCTATCGGCTACGCGCGCAGCCGAGCGTACCGGAATCGCTGCGGGAACCACGCCGTAGCGTACACGCACGACCACATCCAGCAGGGCGAGGAAGACGACGGGCATAAGCACCAGCGAGTAGTGCCAGGTGCTTGCCCAGTAGGATTCCATGGTGGAGAGCAGACGCCAGGCGAGGGTCGGCAGGGCAATTGCAGCCAGAGGAGAAATGACCCAGAGGATTGCGCCGGTAATGAGCAGCAGTCCGAGGGTTGCCAGCTTGGTGTTGTTGCTGAGCATCTGCAGCACCGAGCCGAAGGGATCGCCCAAGGCGGCGGAGAAGTTCACCTTGTCGGCGTAGTCGAAGTTACCGCCGCTGTTGAAGTAGGGCAGGATCACGTAGATGGCGACGACCGACCAGAACACGCCCCAAATCATGACCATGGTGGATTCGGCGACGGCGGGGGTACGCGCCCAGGAGGAGTAGAGCTGCTGCATGCGGGTGCGCATGGGGGCGGGGGTACCTGCGGAGAGGCGCGGCATCAGAATGTCAACGGCGGTACTCAGCCAGCCAGTGCGGATAAAGATAATGAGGCCGATAGCGGCGACGGTGATGCCCATATCTTCTTTGACGAAGGCGATGGGCAGGGACCACCAGCAGGCGTAGGCGAGGTAGCGTGCGCGTTCGGTGCCGCTCACACGCGAGGCGAGCACCAGGTAGCCGAGGCTCATGGCGAGCAGCGGCACGGCGAAGGCAACCTCGTGGAATTGGGCGGCGATAGCCTGCTGAACGCCGAAGCTGAGGGCAAAGCCAGCGCCGAGTAGCAAACCGGTAATGGTGGGGATAACGCCCTGATACTTTACGGGCTTGGCGTTCTGCGCGGGTTCGCTCTTCTGCGCGTCTTCAGCCTTCTGGGCGAGCGCGAAGGCACGCTGAGTAAAACGCACAATCGCGAAGCTTGCGAAGGCAACCATAGCGTTCTGCACGACCAGTAGCGTGGTCGGTGAGGGGAACAGCGCGTAGACGGGGCCGAGGAGCACCAGAATCGGGTGGAAGTGGTCACCCCAGAGGTTAAAGTCGGGTCCCTTGATGGGCACGATGGGCACGGAGAAGTGCGAGTACGCCTGCGCCATCTGGGTGAAAATCGCAAGATCCCAGGAGGGGGTCACCCAGTGCTTCATCTGCTGAAGCGAATAGTAGGTGTACAGCGCCATGACGGCGGCGGCGAGGATTAGGCCGGGCAGAAGTTCGAGAGGGCGGATGCTCTTGACGCGCTCGGCGAAGGACTGACGCGGCTGTTTCAGGGTACGCTGGCGGCGCGTGCCTGTGGCGGTGCCGTTCTTTTCAGGTGCGTCAGTCATCGAGGGTGCGTCATGTGCTTCCGGTGCCATAGGCGTCCTTCTCTCGGGTGTATGTCCGGGGTGCGTGTCCGGGCGTGGGCGCCCTTGTGAGCGGGGCGGAACGCGCAGCCTGTGCCGTGACGACGGCGTTTGCGTTCGTTTTCGCTCTACCTTTTAGGGTATCGCATTAGCGGTGTGACTGCCCCGCCGAGTATTTCTATCGCCCGACCTGGTGGTCATAGGTTGGTGGCGCCTAGTCAATGAGGGAATAGACTGGTGAGGTGAGTACGATTCCTCCTGCATCCCCGAACGACCGCCCCGGCGTGGGTGTTCAGCGCGCCCGGCATCCCCTGGCGGCTGCTGGTGTGCCCTATGCGCCAACGCTCACGGGCGTTCTTCAGGAGCCTGGAGTTCTTCACCAACCGCGTGTTCAGGTTCGTGCTCTCTCCCCCGCTACTTCGATTCTTCCGGGGGCTCTGGCTCCCGAGGCGTGCGAGGTTCTGATTGAGCCGCAGGTTCCGGTGCAGTTGGCGCAGACTCTGGGGTCGTTGCGCCGCGGGGCTCAGGACCTTTCGTATCGTGCGCTGAGCCGCGCGGATGGTGCCGAGAGAATCTGGTTGACGGCTCGTACGCCGTTTCACGAGTTCCCGGCGGTGCTGTACACCGAACGATTGGCGCAATCAGCCGAGCTTCCTGAGTCTCTCCCCTCCCTGCATCGCCTGCTGATGCGCCCGGTGCGTATTCGCATCTGGGTTTCTTATAGCGCCGCAAATCAGCAGATGCAGGCTCGAGCCGACCTTCAGGCGCTGGCGCAGGAAATGACGTACTGGCTGGGTTTGCACGACCCCGCCGAGCAGTTTGGCGCTATGCCTTCTTTTGAGGCCCTTCCGCCGCGTATTCAGCAGGCGTGGCGGCAGAATCCGGGGCTCCGCCTCAGCGCCTCGGGGCAGCTGGACCGGCAGATGCTCAACGCCATTGTGGAGCAGCGCATCACCCAGACCGAAGCGTTCAGAACCCTGGGCTGGGTTCTGCGAAAGTACGGCTCCCCCGCCCCTTCGACCGGGTTGGGGCATCAGCCGGATGGGATGCGCGTCTACCCGACCGCTCGGACCCTGGCGACGATTCCTACCTGGGATTGGCATCGTGCGGGCGTGGATAAAAGCCGCTACGATGCCGTGTACGCTTACGCGCGTTCCGCCGAGTCTCTGAAAAACATTGCGGCAGAAGGCGACGTCGCGCTACTGGCACGGAGCCTGCACACTGTGCGCGGCGTGGGCCCGTGGAGTATTTCCGAGGCTCTGCAGCGTGTATGCGGGCACCCGGATGCCATCAGCGTGGGCGACTACCATCTGGCGCACGCGGTCGGTGAGCTGTTCACCGGTCAGCGCACCGATGATGCGGGAATGCTCGCCCTGTTGGCACCCTACAGCCCCCATCGACAGCGCCTGGTGCGGCTCATGCACGCTTCGGGCTTTTCGAAGCAGCGCTACGGGGCGCGCATGAGCATTGAGGATCACCGCGACCGCTAACGCTCCCTCACGAAGTTAAAAAGGGACGGGGCGCCCCAGCCGGTTGTACCGGCGGGTGCGCCCCGTTCAAGCTCTTTTGTGGTGGTGAGCTTACTTCTTCTCTGCAGAGCCCTCTGCTGCTGCGATTTCTGCACGGACCTTGTCCATGTCGAGCTCGCGGATCGAACCGATCACGGTCTCCAGCTGGTCTTCGCGCAGTGCGCCAGCCTGCTGGTAAACCAGGATACCGCCACGGAAGCCCATGATGGTGGGGATGGAGGTGATGCCTGCCGCCTGAGCGAGCTGGCCCTGGTCCTCGGTGTCGACCTTGCCGAAAACGATGTCGGTGTGCTTCTCCGAAGCCGCCTCGTAGACGGGGGAGAACTGCTTGCAGGGACCGCACCAATCTGCCCAGAAGTCCAGGAAGACGATGTCGTTGCTCTCGACGGTAGCAGTCAGGTTCTGCTGAGTAATTTCAATAGTAGCCATGAGATAAAGCTACACCCTCTAGACCCCAATCGCGAATTGTTCGCCCTGGGATTCAAACATTGTGAAAGATATGACAACTTACCGTCATAGTTGGCTCTTTCCGCGGCAGTTTCAGCCGGTTCACGGGCGTGTCGCGGAGGCTCCAGCGAGGTGCCTGTAACGGGTCGCGGAGGCGCCGCATCCGGCGGGTGGAACAACCGGCGAGTACAAACCGCACAAGAGTGCCGTATAAGAGTTTTGCCGAGAAGCCCAGCGCGACTGTGCCTCGTCGCCCTTGATTTTAGAAACCGGTTTTAGATACACAAAAGCCCGGTTACTTTCGTAACCGGGCTATTTGTGGCAGGTGAGGGATTCGAACCCCCGTAGGCAGTGCCAGCTGATTTACAGTCAGCCCCCTTTGGCCGCTCGGGTAACCTGCCGCCTAGCTAGGCGCTAGTTGCTCGCTCACGCGAACAGAGACTACTCTACAGCAGTTTTGGGGACTTGTACACTTCACATAGGGTTTTGTGACGAAGGTTATATTTCTGGCTATATTTATCGTTTCTCGTCACTCAAGAACCAAGAGCGCCGGTGTGCCGTGCATCCGCATCTATCGCACATATCTATCGCAGCGCCCGCGCTCTCACCCCGTGGTTAAAGCCGTGAATAAAGCCACCGCCTACAGCAACTTTAGAAGGAGCGAGAAGGAGTATCGCCGTCCTGCTCCAGCAGAAGCACAATCTCCAGATGCTCCAGGTAGCGGCGCGCCTGCTCCACCGTGCACATGTCGCCGGCAATCTCACGCTCCAGGTCACGGCGAACGCCGCGGAAACGCGCCACCAGCGAAGGCTCAGTCAGGGTAATGCCGATACCGTCAAAGGGAGAAGGCTCAGCATCTCCCTCGTGCAGGTCAAGGTGAATCTCGTGGTGGTCAGATTCGTTGAGACGCTCCGCCTCAGGAATACCCTCGGGTTCAGCACCCAAAGAAGTGTGCAGGTCAAGGAACAGAAGGGTTTGCAGGTCGCGAGCTTCCTCGCTCGTGCGTGCGTCCGTTACGGACAGATTCTGAATGGTCATATTTCTATTGTCCTCTTTAAAGGTTAGTGTGGCCTGTAAAACAGGCCGGTTATTCTGATAGTTAGCTGTGAACAAGAGCCCCAACCCGGTAGGCTAGTACTAACCGGTGCCAGTAGCACCTCATTCACGAAAGGAAAGCCCATGGCTAGCGAATCGTCATTCGACATTGTGTCCAAGGTGGACAAGCAGGAAGTTTCCAACGCACTGCACCAGGCGCAGAAGGAAATCTCCCAGCGTTACGACTTCCGCGGCGTTGGTGCAGAAATCGACTACTCCGGCGACAAGATCCTCATCAAGGCAAACGCTGAAGAGCGCGCCCTAGCAGTACTGGACGTTTTCCAGTCCAAGCTGGTCAAGCGCGGCATCTCCCTGAAGTCCCTGGACTCCGGCAAGCCCTACGCATCCGGTAAGGAAACCCGCATCGAGTGCTCCATCAAGGAAGGCATCGCGCAGGATCAGGCAAAGAAGATCTCCAAGATGATCCGCGAAGAGGGCCCCAAGGGCGTGAAGGCAAACATCCAGGGCGATGAGCTGCGCGTCTCCTCCAAGTCCCGCGATGACCTGCAGGAAGTTATCGCAATGCTCAAGTCCGCTGACCTTGAGGTTGACCTGCAGTTCGTCAACTACCGCTAAGCTCATGCGCTCCCCCGCCCAGTGATGGGTGAGGGGAAGCGGCTAGAAGCCGAAACGTAAAATCCTCTACACAAAAAAATCCTCGGGGTGGCTACTTCCACAGTAGCCACCCCGAGGATTTTTTGTCTGCCAACCCGTCATCGCGGGTCACAATCGTCACGCTGAGTCATACTCATACAGCGTCATATTAGTACCCGAATGATTCAGCAGAGAAAAGACTTAGTACTGACCCATCTCACGAGCCTGCTGCTGCAGGCGCGCAATACGCTGATCCATCGGCGGGTGAGTCGAAAGCATGTTCTTCAGCGAGCCGAAGGGGTTCGCAATCATCATGGCGCTCGCCGCCTCAGTGTTGCGGTTGTTCGGATCCATCGGATACATGGACACACCGCTCTCCAGCTTGTTCAGCGCCGAAGCCAGAGCCAGCGGGTCGCCGGTCAGGCGTGCGCCGTCCTCATCGGCATCAAATTCACGGGTGCGGCTGATAGCCATCTGAATGACCTGCGTAGCAATGGGAGCCAGCAGGGCAACCACGAACATGGCAATGGGGTTCGAGCGTTCACCATCGCGGCTGGAACCGCCGAACATCGCACCGAACGAGAGGAACTGCGCGACCGTACCGATGATGGAGGCGATACCCGCCGCCACCGAGGAGGTCAGAATATCGCGGTTGTACACGTGCATCAGCTCGTGGCCGAGCACGCCGCGCATCTCACGCTCATCCAGTAGCTGCAGGATGCCCTCGGTGCAGCACACCGCGGCGTTCTGCGGGTTACGACCGGTCGCGAACGCATTCGGGGTCATGGTCGGTGCCACGTAAAGAGCGGGCATGGGCTGACCCGCACGGGAAGACAGCTCCTCCACAATGTCGTAGAGCACCGGGACCTCTTCGCGGCTGACCGGGTACGCATTCATGGAGCGCAGGGCGAGCTTATCGGAGTTCCAGTAGGTGTACGCCACCGAACCCAAGCTCACCAGGCCCATAATCCAAATAAAAATGGAGGTACGGAAGCTCGCCGAAAGCAGACCACCGATGAGCAACATCATGCCCACCATGGAGCCCATCAACAGGGCAGTTTTCAGTCCGTTGTTATGACTGTGCATGGGTATCCTCCTAAGCAAATAGGTCAGTGCGTACAGCGTGTACTTGACTCTATAGAATACGTGCAAGCACCCGCGGGCGCACCTTATGGCGCGCGGATTCACCCAGAGCGTCACCCAGACGCCGAAAGTGCGAGAAGAACTAGGGAATGGCGCCGGGGATATTCACCAGGGGCACCTGCTCCAACACCTGCGCCGTAGCAGTCGGAAAAATACCCAGAAGAAGAATCGTGCCGTAAGCACCCAGAAAAAGGATGAAGAGCAGGCCGAGCATCAGCTGACCCTCCAAATCAAAACCGGTGGTGGTGCTACGGTACTGACCGTAAATCACCGGGGTCACGATGGGCACACCAAAGAGCAGAATCATCAGCAGAATGTAGATGGGGTTTGTGAAGTCGTACGCCATGGCCCTATCCTCCTTGATGATGCTCGTCGGTACGGGTACTCTAGGTTCTTTGATTGTACGGCATCTCTTCACACCCGAGGCCGGGGTGAGGAGGGGCGCCACAGAGTGGATGAAAGGCACACCCTCCCGGCTTATTATGAGCTTTTCATAAAATAATGATGAATTTCTCATAATAACGTGTAGACTTAAACCTATGACCGACGCAAAGACAACCTCCGATACGAAGAAGACCCAGAACCCAGACCATCACAACACCGGTTGCGCCCACACCACCGGCCTGCCCCTGCTCTCAGCAATGAGCCCCGAGCAGCTCGAAGAAGCATGGACCACCGGTCTGCGCACCAAGGGCCGCCGCGTCACCAAGCAGCGCCTCGCCGTACTCCACGCAGTGCAGGAACACCCGCACTCCACCGCCGACACCATCGTGCAGGCAGTCCGCGAGCGCATCCCCGCCATCACGGTTCAGTCGGTCTACGTCATTCTTGCCGACCTGACCGACATCGACCTGCTGCGTAAGTTCGAGCCGCCGGGAACCCCCGCCCTCTACGAAACCCGCACGGGCGACAACCACCACCACGCCTTCTGCGTACGCTGCGGCAAGGTCGAAGACGTGGACTGCGCGGTTGGCTCCGCACCCTGCCTGACCCCCAGCGATTTTCACGGCATGGCACTCTTCAGCGCAGACGTGCTCTACCAAGGCGTGTGCGTAGACTGCCAGACCGAGCAGGAGGCGGCACTCGCCCGCACCCAGCAGGAAGCGGCAGCACGCATCCTGGCGGCATAGCCTGAGGAATACGTTGGCTCGGTCATGAGCGTTTTAAACCGTTGAGGCGGCGACACTACTCGTGTCGCCGCCTCAACGGTTTAAGTATTCACTCCAGGAGCTTAGGCACCCATGGGGGACTGCGAGCCCACAATCTCCAGCAGTTCGCGGATCTGCGCCGCAGTCAGCACCGTGGAGGGGTTAATCGCGTTCACCTTCACGCTCGGGGCGCCAATATCCAGGGCGTAACGCAGAATATCCAGGGCGTTCGCCGAACGCACCTCAATATGCGGATCCAGTGCCGCAATCTCAATGGGCGAAGTGAACACCAGCAGACTCTGCGGGTTGCCGTTCTCATCCGGGTCAAAGACGAAAGAGGTACCGGACGGGTCAGCCGGGTCAACACCCACCAGCAGCACGGACGCCGGGGACACCAGCGAGCCGAGTAGCATCTGCATGTTGTCCTGGGTCAGCGCCATCTTCGCGCCGTCGTTACGGGGCGAAGTGACAATCCACTGCACCTGAGCGCGCTCAATGTAGCACTCGTGGTCGGTGCCGGGGTCAACCACAATCAGGTCCAGCGCCTCGTTGCCGAGGAAATCGATAAAGACCTTCATCGCCGGTTCACGCAGAATCAGCTCGTCGCCCTCAGATTCCTGACGCACGTAGCTCTTGCCAATGTGCTCGGAGGAGGAGAACACGCACAGCGCCTGCATACCGGTCTCGGGCATGCGAATAACCTGGTGGGTCAGCACCGACTCGGGGCCCATCGGGTCGGTCTCAGACGGAATCAGCAGGGAACCGGTCGCATCCAGTAGAACGTCGCCGCCGAGCATCGTGCGAACCACGTTAATGAGGGTTCGCTCCTGCACATCGTTACGGAACGTCTCAAGAGCGGCGACCAGGTAGGGGTTCGGAATCTCGTGCTCGCTCGAAGACAGCGCTGCGGCGGCAGAGTGGCGGGCGCGACCCTCCATACGTTCACGAGCCCAGGCGGGAATACGCGACGCGTCACGCGGGAACTCAGTCAGGTGCTCACGCACGTCGGTTGCGGTCAGGGTGCCTTCATTCTTCCAGCTGGCGGGCTCATCGTCACGGTTATAGGAGGCACCCACGCTGAACTGCGGGTTGGGCCAGCCGGTTGCCGCCACCACGATGGAGGCGGTGAACCAGGTGCCGCGGTTACCGTCGTAGGCGGCACGCTGCAGCTTGCGAACCTCAGCAATAATGGGTGAGCCGTCCTTGAGCGGGCCGATAGTGCCAATGAACTCTTCACCGTCGCGGAATTCACGCACACGCACGAAAATCTGACCTGCCAGAGGTTTGACGTCCAGCACCATTTCGCTCCAGCCGGAGTCAACACTAACGACATCCAGCAGCCAGCTTCCAATGTTGTTCAGCGCATCCTGGATGCGCGCGGCGCGGCTACTCGTCTCGGCGAGGCGGGGTTCAGTCATAGTTCATACATCCTTGAGTGTGAATACGGCGCGGCTGGAGGCATCCGTGTTCGGTCGTAGTGTCGGCTTACAGGGTGCCGGAAGAAGCCGTCCCTTCGATTCTAACGAACACAGGCACTCAACGCAGATAGTTTACGCCGAAAGATATATGCTCTATCTCTCCCTCGGAGCTCTTGGATACGGATCAATCAGGCGCCTTAGAGCCCAATACGCCTAAAGCACACACTAAAACCGGGGATACACGGCATAGTGAACGCTAAAAGGTTGATAATCTTGAAGCATGACGAATTCTCTGCAGGACCTTATCGACGCATCGATCTTTATCTCCACCGAGTACCAGGCTCGACTCGCCGAGCTCGTGGGTACCTCCGAGTGGAACGTGGATTTCACCTCCCAGTCTCTGGACTTTGAGACCACTCCCCCGCTCTCGCTCAAGCCGCATCTGCTGGGCACTGAATCTGAGAACCGCGGTACTTGGATTTGGTCTTGGCAGCAGCTGGGCTACTTCCCCGACTCCGTTGTTTCCGCTGCTATTCAGGCGCGCGAAACCGGTGAGCGTGACGGCCTGGCCGAACTGACCACCGACGAGCTGCCCCTCTCCGAGTCCCTGGCACGCCGCCTGACCCTGGCAACCAAGACCATCAGCGGCCTGTACGCACACTACCCGCTGCCCGCGGGCGCTGGCGTGCGCGCATGGACCCTGCTGGAGGGTGCCGAGCTGACCCTCGAGGCCCCGACCTACAAGGGTATCGGTCGCGTAATCGCGAAGACCCTGCAGAGCGAAGAAATCCACAACCAGGTTCTGGCGGTGGACTCCTACGCTCAGCAGCGCGGCTTCCACATCGCCTGGGACACCGAGGCAACCGCCGTGCTGACCGCAACCGACGGTGCCCTGCGCCTGTGGTTCGACGAGGGTCGCATCAGCGGCATCGAGCAGGCTGAGCCCCAGGTTGGCCCCGAGGTTCTGGAGCAGTGCGCAGCCGCTGCCGCACAGCGTCGCGAATCCCTCGCCGCACTGCGCGCCGAGATTGAGCGCGTGGCAGCCGCAGAGGCAGCCGCTCAGAACGCACAGCGCGAGCAGGAGGCAGCAGAACGCGCCGCCGCACGTGCCGAGGCCGAAGCTGAGCGCGCGGTCGAGATCGCCGAGCACGCACCGGTCGCAGAGACCGAGGTACCCGGCGTCGAGAGCACCGAGAACCTCTACCCTGCCGACGAGGCTCCCTTCGATCAGGAGCCGGCAGAGTACGCAGAGCCCGGCTTGGTCACCGTGGAGACCCTGCCCGGCGAGTACGAGGCAGAGGAGACCGAGCAGGCTCGCGTCTACACTGACGAGTCCATCGGCGCCGAGCAGCCCGAGTACGAGACCGTTGAGGCTTCCGCAGAGTACGCTGAGGAGCCGGTCGCCGTTGAGACTGTAGCTGAGCAGCCCGCAGAGGCCGAGCAGCCCGCAGCAGAATACGAAGAGCAGCACGTGGAGCCCATCCGCAACGCTGGCGCAGCTCCCGACCTGCAGGCAGAGCACGAAGAGGCAGCCCGCCGCGAGCAGGAAGAAACTGCACGCCGCGAGGCAGAGCAGCCCAAGAAGAAGGGCTTCTTCTCCCGCTTCTTCGGCCTCTAAACCGAATACGCAGCACTCCTCAGGCGCGGTATCCTCGTGGTACCGCGCCTGAGGCATCTATAGCGTATGCTGCACCCTGTATCGGGTACAGTAGTGTGCGCGCATCGAAACCTGTGTGGATACCCAGCCGGCGCATCCCGATGAATAGCTTAGAAGAACGTAACCGAAGAATCAGGTCAGACGAAACCATGTCAGAAACGCAGAAGCACACCACCCGCAACGGGTTTATCACCATCATCGGCACCTACATCATTTGGGGTCTGCTCCCCCTGTATTTTGTGCTGATGGCGCCGGCAGGACCGATTGAGATTGTGGTGGCGCGAGTGGTCTTCTCCCTCATTTTCTGCGCCCTGCTACTACCGATTGTGCGGGCAACCGCGGACTTCCGCCGCGCCCTCAAGGATCGCCGCATCATGCTGGTACTGACGGCGGCATCGTTCCTCATCTGCGCGAACTGGCTTATCTACGTGATGGCAACAACCAGCGGTCACACGATTGATGCGTCCCTGGGATATTTCATTAACCCGCTGGTCTCCGTGGTGCTGGGCGTGATTTTCCTGCAGGAGCGCCTGCGCGCCGCGCAGTGGGTATCCGTCGCAATTTCATGTATCGCGGTGCTGATGATGAGCCTCATCTATGGTCAGGTGCCCTGGACGGGTCTGGGCCTGGCGTTCTCCTTCGGCATCTACGGCCTGCTCAAGGCACGCGTAGCCCACGACGTGAGCCCCATCGTTTCACTCTCTCTCGAAACTCTGATTCTGGCGCCCTTCGGCATTGCCGCCCTCTTTGTGCTCAATGCTCAGGGACAAATGACCCTCTTCAGCGAAGGTGCCGGGCACTTCTGGCTTCTCGCATCCACCGGCGTGGTCACCGTTGTGCCCCTCATGCTCTTTGCGGCGGCAACCAAGGCGCTACCGCTGTCAGTCATTGGCATGGTGCAGTACCTGGGCCCGACCATCCAATTTGTTCTGGCGCTGACCGTTCTGCACGAGCAGATGAGCGCCGATAAGGTGCTGGGTCTGAGCCTCATCTGGATTGCGCTCATCATTTTCACCGTGGATGCGGTGCGTGCCTCCCGCTCCTACCGCGCCTCCGCGCTGTCCGACCCGGAAACCGGCATGATCCCGCTCGTAAAAGCTGAAGACGTACAGAGCAAGTAGCTCTCCCCAACCCGGCTAAAACACTGTCCCGCACAAAATACACTCCCGCATACAACAAAGTGATGCCCCGCAGACGTTAGCCTGCGGGGCATCACTTTATGTCGCGTTCACACGCTAAAGCTCAGACCCCTGAGCTTCAGCAGCAGCATCGAGAGCATCCAGATCCGGATGACGGTGCAGGTTCAGCAGAGCCAAACCCAGGCCACCCCAAATGATCAGGATTGCCACAATGAGCATCACAATTGCGGAGATAGACATGAGGGCTCCTAACGGGTAATAGTCGAATCAACGTGGCCGTGCTCCACCTGACCGGAAATCACCGGAGGTGCCGGCGGCTCTTCAGCCGCACGAGACTTCTTCGACCAGGGCAGAAGAGAAACAACGATCGCACCAACCAGAAGCAGTGCGCTCATACCCCAACCGAAAATCGCCAGCAGATCCGCAGGGTAACCCTCATACGGGGTCGCAATCAGCTTGATAACGCTCTGAATCAGAGAGTAACCCAGAACCAGCGGAGTCACGACAGCCAGCAGACCCATCCAGATCTTGCCGACCTTGATGGAAGAGTAGCGGTTCAGGTGCTCAGCCAGAGCGGGCAGAGCACGCACCACGTATGCAACCACGATAATGGCGCACAGGCCGGCAGCCAGAATACCGAAGAGGTTCACGAAGTTATCGAGAATATCCAGCACGTACAGGCCGGTAGTGGTCGGCATCAGCAGCAGCGAAATCAGAGCCATCGGAACAATCACCAGTATGGTGGACGCCAGACGGGAAGTCGCGAACTTGTCCTGAATACCGGCGATAATCACCTCAAGAATCGAAATGAGGGAGGTGAAACCAGCAAAAAGCAGGGAACCGAAGAAGAGGATACCAATCAGCACGCCGCCGGGCGCCTGAGAAATAATGGTCGGGAACGCGATGAACGCCAGACCAATACCGCTGGTCGCAACCTCGCTCACCTGGGTGCCAGCAGCCTGAGCCATGAAGCCCAGAGCAGCGAACACACCAATACCAGCAAGAAGCTCGAAACCGGAGTTCGCGAAACCAACCACAGCACCGGAACCGGTCAAGTCAGTCTTAGGCTTCAGGTAGGAAGAGTAGGTGACCATAATGCCGAAGCCAATGGACAGCGAGAAGAAAATCTGGCCGTACGCAGCAACCCACACGTCCGGGTTAGCCAGGGAGTCCCAGCTGGGGGTGAACAGAGCGTTCAGACCGTCCACAGCGCCGGGCAGGGTCAGCGAGTAAATCACCAAACCAACGAACATGACCAGCAGCAGCGGGATGAAGATAATGTTGGCTGCGCCCACGCCCTTCTGAACACCCAGAGCCATCACAGCGAGCAGAACGCCCCACACCAGAACCATGGGAATCAGGATGTTCATGTTGAAGTCCAGGGAGACGCCGGGATCCTTTGCGACCTTCAAGAACTCGCCCTGGAAGAACGCCTTCGGGTTATCGCCCCACTCATTGGTGAAGGAGAAAACCATGTAACGCAGAGCCCACGCCACAATAGCGGCGTAGTAGATAGCGATGACAAAGTTGATACCCATGTGCCACCAGCCAATGAACTCGGTCTTACGGTTCAGACGGCGGAAAGCCAGCGGGGACGACGCACGCGCACGGTGACCGATTGCGTAGTCAAAGAACAGGAAGGTCAGACCGGCGGTCAGCAGGGCGACAATATAGGGAATCATGAAGGCGCCGCCGCCGTTATCAAATGCGATGTAGGGGAAACGCCAAATATTGCCCAGACCAACAGCAGAACCGATGGCGGCAAAGATAAAGACGCGACGGCTAGAGAAGCCTTCGCGCTTCGTGGGCGCCTTAGGGGTAGATGCTCCCATAGTTGTAAACCTCGAATGTGTGGGGACGCGGATGGTTGGTGCGAGAATAACCCGTCGGAGTGGTGGGCTCTGCTCGCGTCCAGAAATAGTAAACGGCTCTCCAACACGGGGTGGGCGTGGAAGCCGTCAAACGTCTGAAGGGTGGATGTGCGCCTCAGGCATGCCTATAAGGATTACCTTAAAGGCATATAGCGGTCAAGGAGACCCCAGCATACGGAACTATGCGGGACAGGGCACCCGCTCATACCTGCCCTGAAAACCGGTACTGACTAGCCATAATGCAGAAAACCCCCGCTGAATCTGACTGGATTCAGCGGGGGTTTTGAAGTATGAGACGCATCAGCGCTTACGCCAGCGCACACGTTACGTGGTGAGGCATTTTAGCCCTCGCGGTGAACCACAGCGTGAGCGAAGGACTCCAGCGCAGCCTTCGCGGTGGACTCGGGCAACGGAGCAATCGCGGCAATCGCGCGGTCCGCCCAGTCGTAAGCAATCTGCCATGCTTCCTGGGTGACCGGGTGGGCGGCGAGCGCCTCCACAGCGGTCTCCAGAGCCTCGTCGGAGCTGAGGTCTGCATCCAGCAGGGCGCGAACAGCAATAGCAGATTCGTCGCCGGCGGCTACCGCGCGGTCCAGCAGGATGGTCGGCAGGGTCGGCACGCCCTCGCGCAGGTCGGTGCCGCGGGTCTTACCGCTGGTCTTGCCGTCGCTCACAATGTCAATCACGTCGTCAGCCAGCTGGAATGCCACGCCGACCAGCTCGCCGTACGCCTTGACCATGGAGATGACGTCTTCGGAAGCGCCCGAAAGCAGGGAGCCGTACTCACCGGCAGCGGCAATCAGGGAACCGGTCTTACCCTCAATGACCGCGATGTAGTGGTCGAGCAGGTCCTGGCCCTCGCGGGGGCCGGTGGTCTCAAAGAGCTGACCGAGCACCAGACGCTCAAAGGTCTGGGACTGAATCTTCATGGGGCGGGTACCCAGCTCGGAGACCAGCAGGGATGCGCGGGAGAAGATCAGGTCACCGGTGAGAATGGCGACGGAGTTGCCCCAAATCATCTGGGCGCTGTCCACACCACGGCGCTTGGGGGCGTCGTCCATAACATCGTCGTGGTAGAGGGTTGCCAGGTGAGTCAGCTCAACGACCACGGCGGCCTCGATAACCTCGTCGTTGATTTCGCCGTCGACAGCTGCCGAGAGCAGCGCCAGCAGGGGACGCACACGCTTGCCGCCCGCGGAGAGCAGGTGGCGGGATGCAACATCCGCCAGGTGATCGGTCTGTGCGATGGCTTCTGCCAGGCGCTCCTCAATACGCGCGAGGGAGGAAAGAATCTGCGGACCCAGCTTGGGGTCTGCGGCGATGAGTTCGAAGCCTGCAGGAAGCTTCAGGTCGAGGTCTCCCAGCAGGTCGGTTGCGGCAATGGGCTGCTCTGCGTTGCTCACGGTGTCTTCTATCTTCTTGGTGTTGGTGTCTTCGGTGGTGTGTGAACGCGGTGTCTATGCGTTGTGTGCTTCAGGCTTGAAACCGCGGTGAATGGCGACGATGCCGCCGGTGAGGTTGCGGTACTGCACGGAGGTGAAGCCCGCCTCCTTGAACTTCTGCGCCAGTTCCTGCTGGTTGGGCCAGGCGATGATGGACTCGGCGAGGTATTCGTAGGATTCGGGGTTGGAGGAGATTGCGCGGGCAATCGGCGGAATCGCCTTCATGATGTAGTTCTTGTAGACCGCGCCGAAGGGGGCGAAGGTCGGGGTGGAGAACTCGAGGATGACGATGCGTCCGCCGGGCTTGAGCACGCGGTAGATTTCGCTCAGCGCTTTGGGGTAGTTTGCGACGTTGCGCAGGCCGTAGGACATGGTCACTGCGTCGAAGGTTTCGTCGTCGAAGGGTAGGGCTGTGACGTCTGCCTGCACGAAGGTCATGTCGGGGCGACGGCGGCGGCCCACATCCAGCATGCCTTCGGAGAGGTCTGCTGCGATGACGTCCACACCGGCGTCGGCGAAGGGTTCGGAGGAGACGCCGGTACCTGCGGCTACGTCCAGCACTTTCTGGCCGGGGTGCGCGTCGACGGCTGCGACTGCCTGCTTGCGCCAGTAGATGTGCTGGCCGAGGGAGAGGATGCCGTTCATGAGGTCGTAGCGTTCGGCTACGGTATCGAACATGGCGGCGATGTCGCTGGTTTTCTTGTCTAGGGTTGCGCGGGTTGCGCGGGTGTTCTTCTCTGCGTTCACGCTCTCAATTGTGGCATGGAGGTTAGGGGATTCGATAGTTGGGTGAACCGTAGTTGCATCATGTGGCGTGCTAAGGGGCGTGCCGTGAAGGTTTTTGAGTCGTTCAGACGGGGTTTTATTCACTCTTTAAGGGTTGATTTATGCATATTCAGCAAAAATTTATGAATATTTATGTATGTGCTTGCATTTTTTAACATGCGGGCGCACAATAGACTCTAGATTTCATAGAACGCACCACTCAACGAGTGAACGCACACCCCACACAGGAGCATCCCAATGAACACCGCAATCCTCAAGAAGGCATCCCTTAAGCCCCTCGCACTACTGGCAGTACTGCCCCTGGCACTGACCGGCTGCGTCTCCACCGCCAACGAGAACTCCGACGCCAACGGCGAGGTCAGCCTCGTCAAGTCCGGCACCCTCAGCGTCTGCACCAACACCCCCTACAAGCCCTTCGAATACGAAGAAAACGGCACCATCGTCGGTCTGGATGCAGACATCGCCAATGCTATCGCCTCCGACCTGGGCGTGAAGGCTCAGCTGACCTCCATCAGCTTTGAGGGTCTGGACTCCGGCACCGGCCTGGCCACCGGTCAGTGCGATATCGCCCTTGCGGGTATCGGCGTGACCGATGAACGTAAGAGCAAGATGGAATTCACCACCGTCTACTTCGACGACAACCTGGCAATCCTGGTCCCCAAGGGTTCCTCCATCAGCTCCGCCGCAGATCTGAAGGGCGTGAGCGTTGGTGCGCAGCAGGCAACCAGCGGTGAAACCTACGCCAAGGAAAACGGCGCAGAGGTCATCCAGTACGAAGACACCTCCCTCATGTTCTCCGCCCTGAAGACCGGTCAGGTCAAGGCAGTCGCAGCGAACCTTTCCGTGGTGTCCGAGGCACTGACCAATGACCCGGACTCCTTCAAGATCGCCTACCAGGATTCCGAGAACACCGAGCAGATTGCCGCAGCAGTTTCCTCCAATAACAAGGCACTGCTGGCCAAGGCTAACGCAACCATCGACAAGCTCAAGAAGAACGGCGAGCTCGACAAGATGAAGGCCAAGTGGGTGGGCACCACCTCCTCGACCTCCGCGAGCGCCTCTTCCTCCGCTTCCTAAGCATCTAGCAGGTTAGCCTCTCCCCCAATTCAGGAGTACCCTTATTACTTTTGGGTTGGGGGATTCTCCGGCCTTCACCCTTGTGAGCGTATAAAACGCTCTTGACCGAACAGCACACGAATAAGAAAGCGCATGTCCTCTAAACTCTCACCCCGTCAGAAGCAGAAGCTCTTCCGCTACGCACAGTACGCCCTTCTGGCAGTTATCGCTCTGGCAGCCATTCTTTTGGCTGACTGGAAGACCCTCAGCCAGCAGGTATTCAACCTGGACGTTGCGGCTCAGCAGTTCCCCGACGTCATCACCGTGGCGTTAAAGAACACCCTGCTGTACACCACCTTGGGCTTCATCGTGGGCCTCTCCGGCGGTCTGCTGCTGGCGCTCATGCGTATTTCCTCTATCGCTCCCTACCGTTGGATTGCGACCCTGTACGTGGAGCTTTTCCGCGGCATCCCGGCGCTGCTGGTCTTCTTCGCGTTCGGTTACGGTATTCCCCTGGCGTTCAAGATCCGCTTCGTGGATAACCTGATTCCGGTGACCCTGTCCCTGGGTATGGTTTCGGCAGCCTACATTAGTGAGGTTCTGCGTGCGGGCCTGCAGGCGATCCCGAAGGGCCAGATGGAGGCGGCACGCTCCCTGGGTATGTCCCACACCCGCGCGATGATTTCGATCATTATTCCTCAGGCGTTCCGCGTGGTTCTGCCCCCGCTGACCAACGAGGTTATCCTGCTGACCAAGGACTCCTCCCTCGTATACCTGCTGGGCGTAACCGTCTCGCAGTACGAGCTGGCGAAGTTCGGCCGTGAGGGCCTGACCGCCGCTAATGCGGGCCTGACCCCCCTGGTGGTTGCGGGTCTGTGCTACCTGATTATCACTGTTCCGCTGGGCCAGCTCTCCGCATACTTTGAGCGCCGCACCCAGCTGACCGGCCGCAAGTAAGCGCAACGACAGATACGGATTACGGAAGATACTATGACTGCTTCAACTTCATCCATGGCCGCCTCCTCGGTGCGCATTTCTAACCTGCACAAGTCCTACGGCAAGGTTCAGGTTCTCAAGGGCATTGACATGCAGGTCAAGCCGGGCGAGGTCGTGTGCCTTATCGGCCCTTCGGGTTCCGGTAAGTCCACCCTGCTGCGTTGCGTGAACCTGCTGGAGGAGCCGAACGACGGCACCATCATGGTGGGCGATACCGAGGTCACCGACCCGGACGTAGACATTAACCGCGTGCGTACCCACATGGGTATGGTGTTCCAGCAGTTCAATCTGTTCGGCCACCTGAACATTCTGGATAACTGCACAATCGCTCAGATTAAGGTTCTGGGCCGTTCCAAGGCTGAGGCGGAGGCGGTTGCCCTCGAGCAGCTCGCCAAGGTTGGTCTGGAAGGCAAGGAAGACCGCTTCCCGGCTCAGCTGTCCGGTGGTCAGCAGCAGCGTGTGGCTATTGCGCGTGCGCTGTCCATGAACCCGGACCTGATGCTCTTCGATGAGCCGACCAGTGCACTCGACCCGGAGATGGTCGGCGAGGTTCTGAGCATTATGCGCAACCTTGCTGACGAGGGCATGACCATGATCGTGGTGACTCACGAGATGGCGTTCGCCCGCGAGGTCGCCGATAAGGTCGTCTTCATGGCCGATGGCGTGGTCGTGGAGGAGGGTCCCGCCGATCAGGTGATTGGCAACCCCCAGCACGAACGTACTCAGGCTTTCTTGGCGCGCGTGCTCGATCCGACCCACGCCGTAGTAGACTAGTACTAGCTCTTGAAAAACGTAGCGGGCGGTGCTGTACGAAACATTCTGTTTCGCGCAGCACCGCCCGCTTTTTAATGCTCTAGGTCGCGGCTATTTCGGTTCTAGAAGATACGGCGCGCCACCTTGTCAAAGAGACGGTCGGGCAGCACGGTATGCAGGAACACGGAGGGCTTAGCACCGAAACCTACCAGGTAGCGGGTCTTGGGGCGGCGCGCCTCCAACGCCCGCAGAATAGCGTTAGAGATAACCTTGGGCTCTGAGAGGTTGGAGGACGGCGAGTAGAGCTTACGCATATTTGCCGCAACCCGCTGCGCCTGCTCGGTATAGACGCCGTTTCGGGAGGATTCCTCCAGGTGATCTGCCGCGATGAGCCCCCAGGGGGTCTTGATGCCGCCGGGCTCGATAATGACCACGTCAATACCGAACTCTTCAACCTCCATGCGCAGTGCATCACTGAACGCCTCAAGGGCGTACTTGGTGGCGTGGTACCAGGCACCCAGGGGCGAGGTAATGCGCCCCGCCATCGAGGAGATGTTCAGGATGCGCCCGCTGCCCTGTGCGCGCATATGCGGCAGCACCAGCTGGGTGAGGCGCGCGAGGCCGAAGAGGTTCACCTCGAACTGGCGGCGTGCCTCGTCAATGGGGACATCTTCAATGGCGCCGTAGGATCCGTAGCCCGCGTTGTTGATGAGCACGTCAATGCGGCCTTCTGCGTCAATGATCTGCTGTACGGCGGCTTCCATGGATTCTTCATCGGTAACGTCCAGGCTGAGCGCTTTTACACCCTCGGAGGCGAGCTCTTCAATCTTCTCAACGCGGCGGGCGGCACCGTAGACGGTGTAGCCGTAGCGCACCAGTAGCGGCGCCACGTCGTAGCCGATACCGGAGCTGGCGCCGGTGAGAAGAACGACGGGGCGTTGCAGGGACTTGGGCATTGCGTATCCTTTCGGGTTACTCCCTGCAGTATTAGCGGGCGCGTTAGCGGGAGTGTACTTCTCAGGGTACGCCCGCGCGGGCTAAACCGGCGTGCAGAAAGCTCAGGGCGTAGCGTGAGGGTATTCTCGCCGGCATATGTGAGCGCCGAAAAGCAGATAAAAAGCTCGCCGCCGCATCCGGTGCAGATGCGGCGGCGAGCTTTTTGAGTCAGTTTTTTAGACCTCTTCGACGTCAATATTGACCTTGGGTTCGGGGTGCGACTCACCGGTCAGCATGGTCACCAGCAGGGTGGAGTCCTTCACGGCACGCAGGGAGTGCAACAGCTTGGCGGTCACGTGAATCGGCTTGCCGGGCACCAGGGTAATATCGCGGTCCTTCACGTGGAAAATCACCTCACCCTTGAGCACCTGCACAAAAATCGGGTGCACACTGTGGTGCTCGTGCCAGGACTGGCCCGCAGCCAGCTCCATGAGGGTCAGGTTGCCGCCGTCGGCGTCAACGATCTTGCGGGCCTGGGGCTTATCTTCAAAGGGGGTCAGCGCTTCGGTGAGCTGGGGGAATACGAGGACGCGGCCTTCATGGGTACCTGCCATGGTACGCACCTTTCTCTTCAGGGGTGAGTGAAAGGGGGCGCGCAACCCCCTCCCTAATATTGGTATTAAAAATACTAAATTTCTTATATTGTATTCCCCTCCCCGCAACTGGACAATACCTCAGCTCACATCAAGCTGAAACATCCCGCGCGGGGAGGGGAACAACATCTACTGATAACTCCACACCTTCGAATAGGCGGAGCGATTACTATTACGCGGACGCAACAGGTTCACCATCAACGCCGTCGTACCAAAGCTCACCGCAATAATCATGCAGGTCGCTGCGGTAAACGCACCACCGGGAATCGGCGCAAAAATCGCAATCAGATACAGGATCACCGCGCAGAACGACAGGAACAGCGTCGCAATCGTCATCAACGGCACCAGCACCAAACCACCACGCGCCGGCACCGCAAAATCTGCCGGACGCACATAACGCAACACACCCATACCCACAACCGTCCAGATGGCGGTGACCAGAATAGCGGTCACCACATCCGCCGGGCGATGCCAACCATTAATAATCGTGGAGGCACCCGTCAGACAGGTCGCCACCGCCGCGCAGAGAGCCACCGTGGGCCGCAAGAAACGAGGCGCCGCCAGGAAGAGCGCCGCGCCAGCCGCCGCCGCAAAGGTCGTATGGCCGCTGGGCGCCGAGTTGCTCAGCGCCTCCTGAACACCCAGGTCGGGCTTCACGATCAGGTAGTGCTTGAGCAGGTACGTGCTCGTCACCGCCGCAGCCCCAACTAGCACGCCAATCAGCGAGGGCAGGAACCGGTGCTTCCAAATCAGCACCGCAATCAGACCCAGCACCGCAATCACACCAACAATCGTGGGCAAAGAATCCAGCGCAGTCAGGGTCGGACCGCGGTAACTCTTGAACTGATGCGCATACTCGGTGTACGCCTGCTCATCAACCTGCTGGCCGGTCGCCGTGTAAATGAAGAACACAAACGCACCGTAGAGAGACAGACCCAAGAACAGCAACGCCATCACGTGACGCATCAAAATACCGGTACTCGGAAGATGGTGCCCCTGCTCTTCGCCGGGACGATTCACCGGGCGGCCCGAAGCATCCACGGGAACCTGACCGGTCTGAACATACGCACCGTTCGGGTAGGCGGCGGCAGGATACGCCTCGGGAGGATAAGCCACCGGCTGCGGAGGCATCGCACGCGTGGGAAGAGGCTGTTGAGCACCCATCTGAGGCGCACCCATTGGGGAGGCACCCATCTGATTGTTCAGCGGGAAACCGCTCACCGGAGGCCTCGGCGGATCGAGGCGGCGCGTAGCCTGCATCGGTTCATCCGCGCTGTAGTTCCCCTGAGAGGCGCGTTCCTGCGGCGAGGGAATCGTCTCAGGAATCTTAATGGGGGCACGGTAAGCGCGCGGCAAAGGACGAGTCGCGCCAATAACCTCTGAGGTGTCGGGGTGCGAAGAAATAACTTCGGTATTCGCCGATTCAGCGTTCACGAAACCCGCGTTTACGGAACCCACGTTTGCAGAACCTACAGGCGCAGCTTCGTGAGCCGGCGACGAACCGTAATCCGTCAAAACTTTCGTACGGTCATCACTGTGCGCAGCGGCATGGGTAGCCGTTTCGTGGGAGGCGAGCACCTGGGTAGCGTCCTGATAATCAGAAAGCACCGCAGTCGGGTCCTGATAATCGGAGAGAACCGCAGTCTCATCAGAGGAAAACACCGTAGTGGGCGCGTTATCGGCAGCGGCTGCACGCACGTCATCGGGGTGAAGCACACTGGTAGCGTCGAGGTTTTCGGAGCTCTCCCAACCGGAGTTTCCCGAACCTGATGTATTCGCTTGCGGTGTCTTCTTCATAACCCTTCGTACCTTCTCGCCCTCATGTCTGTTAGCCATACCCGAGCCCGCCGATGCCAGCCCCTCAAAACAGTAGCCCCCAAGCTGCCGTTTTATGCGAAGCACCGTCCGAGTTCTCGGGCGAATAACTACCTACTATCCCAGGTTAAGCTATGAAAAACTAAAGTTTTTTCGACCACAACCTGAGAGTTTCCAGAGAATGCGTGACAGGGTGCGAGCGCACCCACCCGCCCCCGGAATGTTATGGTGAGCTCATAGCGCATCACAGAAGGGCAGATACCTTGAACACCAGTATGAGCGTGCCGCCTCTCGGCTACGGTTTTCACCTCACGAACACTCCCCTGCCGCCACTGCAGGAGGTTCTGGAGAACCTTTTCACGGTCGAAATTCCGATGACGGTCACCTTCCGCGGGGTCAATAGCCGCCAGAGCGCGCTGATTCGCGGCCCGCACGGCTGGGGCGAGTTCGCGCCCTTCCTCGAGTACGGTGCGCAGGAGTCTGCCGCGTGGCTTGCCTGCGCGCTGGAGGCGGCGTGGCTGCCCACCCCGGAGCCGGTGCGTACGCGCATCCCGCTGAACGCGACCCTGCCCGCGGTACCGGCGGAGCGTGTGCCGGAGGTACTCGCCAAGTACGAGGGTGAGATTCAGGAACTCAAAATCAAGGTGGCTGAGAAGGGTCAGAGCCTCACCGACGATATTGCCCGCGTGGCGGCGGCACGAGATGCCCTCCCGAATGCGCGTCTGAAGGTGGACGCGAACATGGGCTACACCCTCGGCGGTGCCCTTGATGCACTGCGCAAGCTCTGTGAGTACGGCATTATCTACGCAGAGCAGCCCGTGGCATCCATTGAGGATATGGCTGCGCTCCGCTTTGCCATTGCTAAGGAGAGGCTGCCCGCCCGCATTGCCGCGGACGAGTCGATTCGTAAGGCGGAAGACCCGCTGAAGGTGGCGCGCGCGAACGCCGCGGACCTGATGGTTATTAAGGCGGCACCTCTGGGCGGTGTACGCCGTGCGCTCGCGCTGGTGGAGCAGGCGCAGCTTCCGGCGGTGGTTTCTTCTGCGTTGGAGTCTTCGGTGGGCATTGGTGTCGGTGCGTCCCTGGCGGCTTCCCTTCCGACTTTGAGGTACGGGTGCGGTCTGGGCACGGTCTCCCTCATGGCTGAGGACGTCACCGACGAGCCGCTCATCGCCCGCGACGGGTTCATGGACCTGCGCGCCATCACCCCCAGCCCGCAGCGCCTGGAGCGTCTTGCCACCGATGAGCAGACCCGCCAGTGGTGGGTGGAGCGCGTCACCGCCTGCTACCGGGTCCTGGAACGCGCCTGCGGACTGTGAAGACTGTAGTTATCAAGGTCGCGCCTGTGAAGGGTAACCATAACTGAATGAAAAACCTTACGGCATTAGAATGGTACGGTGACTGAAAACCGCTCAACCCCCGCCATGCTCACCGCAGTATCCGTGCTCGATTCGCTGATTCGTGCCGGTATGCGGCATGTTGTCGTGTCTCCGGGATCCCGTAGTGCACCTCTTGCGTACGCTATTGCCGCCGCCGCTGAAGCCGGTGCCCTGATTGCGCACGTGCGCGTGGACGAGCGAAGTGCAGCCTTTACCGCCCTGGGTATTGCCAAGGCATCCGGTCAGCCCGTGGGTCTGGTGTGCACCTCCGGTACGGCACTGGGCGAGTACGTGCCCGCCGTCATGGAGGCGTACCACGCCGGCGTGCCCCTGGCGGTGCTGAGCGCGGACCGTCCGGAGCGTCTGCGCGGTAGCGGCGTGAATCAGACCACCCGTCAGGCGAGTTTCTTCCATCCTTTTGTGCGTGCTGAAGCTGATCTGACCGCCTACCCCGAACAGGTGGAGGGTGAACAGACTCAGGCTGTTGCCGCCTGCCTGAATGCGCTGACCGGTCGTAGCGCCGAGCACTGGCGCAAGCAGTCGACGGAGCCGATTGGCCCGGTGCACCTGAACATTTGTTTTGATACGCCGCTGACCCCCTCGGGTCGTTTTGCGCAGATGCTGCCGCAGTGGGCGCAGAGCCTGCTGGAGGATTACGACCCGCAGGCTGAGGGTCGCGCCCGCGCCGCCCGCGCTGAAGGTTCAGGACTCTCCAGCGCCGAGCAGCGTTGGCTTCTGGATTCTTTGGAGGCGCAGGCGGACCTTGCGGAGTTCACCCCGGCGCACCGTACCGTGGTGGTTGCCGCTGACGGTGCCGGCGAGTTTGCGGCGGAGTTCGCGCGCGTGCTGAACCTGCCGCTGTTTGCGGAGCCTTCCTCCGAGGCGCGCCACGGCGCAACCTCCATTCCTCACTACCCGCAGCTGCTCGCTGATGGTTCGTTCGCCCCCGCCGCGCAGATTGAGCGTGTGGTGCTCTTCGGCCACCCGACGCTTTCGCGCCCGATTACCGCACTGCTGGAACGCGAAGATATTCAGTGCGCGTTCTACGCCCCGCGCCGCGCCAGCTGGTACGAGCCGGGCGCTCGCTCCTTCGTGGAGCTGTCAACCCCGCACGAGCTCGCCGAGTTTGCGTGCGCATCCTCTGCTGCCGCTGATGAGCTGGTGGACGAGCTGAGCTGGCTAGAGCAGTGGGTTGAGCCCGCCCGCGAGCTGCAGGATGAGTGCCTGCGCGCCATTGCCGCCTACGAACATCCCGGTGCTGAGAGCACGGTTGACTACACCGATTACCGCAACCGCACCGCTGGCCGCTCCTACGCCCGCCGCGTCTGGCAGGATGCGGTGGCTCAGCGCCGCCTCATGGTGCTGGGTTCTTCAAACCTGGTGCGTGATTTGGATGCGGCAGCCCCCGCCCTGGGCGAGCCCGCCCCCGCGCGCGTGTTTGCTAATCGCGGTCTTGCCGGTATTGACGGGACGATTGCGACCGCTATTGGTGTGTCTCTGTCTGGCTACTATCCTGCCGGTGTGGATGAGAACTCCCTCCCGGTCATTGGTGGTACCGCCCTGCCGGTGACCCTGCTGTGCGGTGACCTGACCTTCCAGCACGATGTGTCCTCGCTGAACCTGCCGAATACGGAGCTTCTTCCCGAGCTGCGTGTTGAGGTCTTTGACGATGCCGGTGGCGGTATTTTCACGACCCTTGAACACGGTGATATGGCTCGTCAGGAGCAGTTCACCGCCGCTGTGGACCGTTTCTTCACGGTGGCTGCCGCCCCGAACACTGATTTGGCGCGCATGGCTGCCGGGTTTGGCACCGAATCGGGCGTTGAGGTGCGCATTCACACACCCTAAAGCCGTTTCTAAGGTTGCAGGCTAAGCCCCCTGGGCAGGGTTGACCGATATACTGAAAACTACCTGTGCCGTAGCCTTCCGTGGCTGAATCTAGCCGGTCGTAGCGGTTTCACTCACCGCTACCTTCGCGTTTTCCTGCGCACCTGCTGACTCAAGGCACCCTATCTATCATTGATCAACATTCACGCTCTCACCGCTAACGCATACCGCGCTCGACCAGGGGTTTTACCCCGGTGAGTCCGGTGCATGCGGCGGGCGTTGCTCCCAAGGATTCTCATGAGCTCACTCGATATTATTGTTGCTGTCCCCTCCGGAGCCGGTTGGGTTCCTGTACACGCCATGGCGGAGCTTCTCGCCCGCTACACCGGCGGTACCGTACACACCGTGGATGTGGGCGCATCCCTCAGCAAGGAAACGAAGCTTCTGGCGCGTCTGCCCCGCCTCAAGGGCGGCTCCAAGCGTTGCCTGGTGATTGCTTCTGATCCCGGTCAGCTTTACGCCATTTCGCAGCGTTCCTTCGCGTTCCGCCGCTACGGCGCAATCTACGGCTGGGTGATTGATAGCTTCTGGGATGACCGTATTCCCGCCGTTGCGAAGTCCTCCACCTACGACCGTATTTTCGTTGCGGACGTTGACGACGTTCAGCCCTGGACCGCTGCGGGCGTGAAGGCCCCCGGCGTTCTGCCCTGGGGTGCGGATGTTTGGAGCAAGTTCAGCGACCGTCTGGCGGCGCTGGAGTCGAAGAGCACCGACCTGCTGCGCGTGGGCCGTCAGCCCGCTGCCTACGAAGATGACGAGGCGACCGCCGCTCTTGCCGGCGAGCTGGGCCTGAGCTTTGAGGGTCGCCCGCCTTTCGGTGCGAACGACCGCGAGTCGGCTCAGCATCTGCAGGATTCGCTGAACCGCGCGAAGTTCCTGCTAGCCTTCTCTACCTCGGTGAGCCCCGCCCCCTACACTCACCCGACCAAGGAGTACATTACCGGCCGTTGGACCGATGCCCTGGCTTCGGGCGTGACCGTGGTCGGCAAGGTACCGAACACCACCACCGTACGTGAAATCCTTTGGGACGGCGCAACCATCGACATCGACCACGCGGATGCACGCGCGGGCCTCGCGCAGGTTGCCGATGCGGTCTCCCGCTGGACCCCCGCGCAGGGTGAGCAGCAGATTCGTCAGGCGCTGCAGCACCTGGATTGGCGTCACCGTTTCGTGCAGCTGTGCGAGGCGATGGGTGAGGTCCCTGCCTCTTTGACAGCTGATTGCGAGGCAATGCGCACCCAGTACGTTCAGCGCTAAAAACATCACCCTTGCTAAAAGCATGTAGCAGCTGAGGGTATATAAAAGGTGAGGGCTGGTTTCTACTGTAGAAACCAGCCCTCACCTGCATTTATGCCCCATGAGGCATATTGAATACGGGGTTTTAGTATGAAGCCTGACCCAGAGTAATCGGACCCGTGAAACCACTGGTATCCGGGTGATCCGCCTCCAGATACGCCGCTACCGGTGCGCCTTCAAGCTGAGCCAAACGATCCAGCAGGAAGCGCGTAGCACCCGGTGCGTACGGCAGCTTATACATTGCCGCGGTCGTCGCCTCGTCATCACGGTCCAGGGTGGAGGAACGAATCGACTCAATAGCGGTCACCATGGTGTTGCGTTCACGCTCCACGAAGGTGCGGTCTACCGGCTCACCGTTACCGGGCACAAACACGCGGTAACGGTCAAATTCGAGCACGGCACCAAGAGTGCCAATCCAACGGTCGGGGAAGGAATCCTCGAAGTAGGGGTCGGTACCCTCTTCAATCAGACCACCCATGAAGAGCACATCTTCAATACCGACCAGAATGTCACCATCGGTGTGGCCGGGACCCATGTACATGAGGGTTGCGCTACGCTCACCCAGATCAATGGGGGTGAAGGTAATACCGTCACCGCTATTGGCGACCAGGCGGTTGGGGACAATAATGTTGGTGGCTGCACCCTGATGGTGCGCCATTTCCGGTTCGAGCGTCTCGACGTAGGGACGCTGCGCCTCACCGTATTTACGAATTGCGCGCGCGGCGCGAGGATGCGCCCAGAATTCTTCGGCACCCATTGCCGCGAAAACATCGTTACCGAAGAAACGCTCATAGTGTCCATGAGTGTTTACGACGGTGATAGGAAGGCGCGTGAGACGGCGAACCTCATCATAGATTTCGGTTGCCTGACGGGGACCTGCGCCGGTATCCACGACAAGTGCCCGTTCCAGTCCGAGGACCAGTCCGGTGTTCAGTCGGTAGTTGTCGGTCGCAATACGGTACACGCCGTCTGCGAGTTCAATAGTACGAGCCATAGATACAACCCTACTGTAATTTTTGGTACTTGCGGGGCTATTCGGGCTTCTGGAGAACATATTTTTGCACTATTGCACATCACTAAGGGCATAAAAGTGCATCATTCCGCATAATTACGCCTCTACGAGCAGGTGGCACGTGATGCTTGACAACCTCTGCAGATTGATTAGCCGAGTAGCGTATTCCCCTAGCTACCCCGTCTCCGACGAGGCTCTGGGAACGAACCAAAAATTCGCGCCCTATAGGATAGGAGTATGACTTCTTCCCTCACCTCGTCTTCCACCCCTTCAAACCTGCCTTTCCCCAGCGGTACCGGACGCTACGCTCCCTCCCCCTCGGGGGATTTGCATCTGGGTAATTTGCGTACCGCCATTTTGGCGTGGGCGATGGCGCGCCGCGGTGGCAAGCCCTTCTATCTGCGCGTGGAGGATCTAGATCGCGTGCACCCGGGCGCTGCGGAGCGTCAGATTGCTGATTTGGCGGCGCTGGGTCTGGATTGGGATGCGAGCCCTGGCGCCCCGACAGAGCATATTGAGGGCAGCGAAAGCACCGAGGGCAAGGAAGCGGGCGTACTGTATCAGAGCACGCGCCTTACCGCCTATGAGCAGGCGGTTGCGCAGCTGCGCGAGGCAAACCTCGTCTATGAGTGCTTCTGTACCCGCCGCGAAATTCAGGAGGCTTCGAGTGCCCCCCACGGTGCGCCGGGCGCATACCCGGGGACCTGCCGCGAGCTGAGCAAGGCGCAGCGGGAGGAGCGCCGTGCTCAGCGTCCGCCGGCTCTGCGTCTGCGCGCCGAGTGCACGAGCTACACGGTGCAGGATGATTTTTACGGCACCTACACCGGCCTGGTGGATGATTTTGTGCTGGTGCGCAATGACGGCACCTACGCCTATAACCTAACCTCCGTGGTGGACGATGCTTTTGTGGGGGTTGAGCAGATTGTGCGCGGTGATGATCTGCTCCCTTCGGCGCCTCGCCAGTCGTATTTGGCGCAGCTTTTGGGTTTGGCACAGCCGCGTTACGCTCACGTGCCGCTGGCGCTGAATGAGGAGGGTAAGCGCCTGGCGAAGCGTGACGGGGCGGTAACCCTGCCGCAGCTGCGTAAGGCGGGTGTCGAGATTCCGACGATTTTGGGTTGGATTGCCGCGTCTATTCCGGTGTATAACGCTGATGGCTCCGCCCATTCCGCGGATGTCCCGGTGCCTAATGCGGCAGCGATTTTGGAGCGTTTTGACCCGGCTCGTATGGCTTCTGAGCCGTGGGTCGTGAGGGATCTCTAAGCCTCTGTGACATTGTTGTGTAACAGTTCAACACTCCGAACGGCTTTTAAATTTTTCGTTTAATTCGTTTTAGATGCATATGCCATTGAGCGTTTGCGTTGCTTTTCAACTACATATCTTTCACTCAAGTGCCCGAAACCCTGAAATCCAGGGATTTTTCGGGCACTTTTTCACACACGCTCCCACATTGCCCCACGCGTACGACCAAGGAATTTACACAGCAAATACATATTTATTCCACAGCTTCTCATTCCTAGACGTCAAATAGACTTTATTTTCAGCCCCTCAAAGCCTAGACTGTATCCTATGCCACTCATAAAGTTATGGGGTAGCGCATAAATACACACAGGCGCACACTATCACCAGGAGAGAAGGAACATTATGGCCGCGAGTACATACCAGGTCATCGCGCTGGCGATTTATTTTGTTGCCATGATCGCAATCGGCCTATGGGCAAATAGCAAAAACAACAGTCTTGACGACTATGTGCTGGGCGGGCGACAGCTCTCCCCCACCGTCGCCGCTCTCTCAGCGGGCGCCTCCGATATGTCCGGTTGGCTCCTCATGGGTCTGCCCGGCGCCGTCTACCTCAGCGGCCTCTCCCAGGCATGGCTCGCCGTCGGTCTGACCATCGGCGCATGGTGCAACTGGAAGTTCGTGGCACCTCGACTGCGTAGCTACACCGAAGTAGCAGGCGACGCCGTGACCGTCCCCGTCTTCCTGAGCAACCGCCTCCATGACACCAAGCGCGTGCTGCGCATCGTCTCCGGTGTCGTGATTCTGGTGTTCTTCACCTTCTACGTCTCCTCCGGCATGGTGTCCGGCGGTCTGTTCTTCAAGTCCTCCTTCGGTCAGGAATACCACACCGGTATGCTCCTGCTGGCAGGCATCACCGTGTTCTACACGCTCTTCGGCGGCTTCATGGGCGCATCCTACACCGACATGGTTCAGGGTCTGCTCATGCTCGCAGCGCTGATTGCCGTTCCGGTCATCACCATCATTGACCTCGGCGGTGTAGGCCCCGTGGTTGAGTCCATCAGCCAGGTACGCCCCGACGCGCTGAGCATCTTCGCGGGCACCACCTTCGCCGGTATTGTTTCGTCCCTCGCATGGGGTCTGGGCTACTTTGGTCAGCCGCACATTATCGTGCGATTCATGGCAATGCGCACCCCCGCAGACGCTAAGTCCGGTCGCCGCATCGGTATCAGCTGGATGGTCCTGACCGTGTTCGGTGCACTGAGCGGCGCGTTCATGGGTATCGCATACTTTGCACGCCACCCCGAGGCGTCCCTCACCAACCCAGAAACCGCTGAGTCGGTCTTCCTGGACCTCGCACAGATTCTGTTCCACCCCTTCATCGCCGGTCTGATTCTGGCAGCGGTTTTGGCGGCAATTATGTCCACCCTCTCCTCGCAGCTGATCGTGTGCTCCTCCGCTCTGGTAGAGGACCTCTACGGCATCTTCTCCTCGAAGAAGCTCAGCGCTTCCAAGTCCCTGTGGCTCGGCCGTGCAGGCGTGGCAATCGTGGCGCTGGTCGCAGGTGCCCTGGCGTGGAACCCGAACAGCTCCATTCTGCAGCTGGTCGCATTCGCGTGGGCGGGCTTCGGTTCGGCATTCGGCCCGACCGTTCTGCTCTCCCTCTACTGGCGTAAGCTGACCACCCAGGGTGCACTCGCCTCCATGATTACCGGTGCCGTTGTGGCATTCGCGTGGGGTCAGAGCCCGCTGAAGTCCGTGCTCTACGAAATGGTTCCCGGCTTCGCTTCGGCGCTGCTGATCGCAATCATCGTCTCCCTGGTCACCTACAAGAAGAACGAGACCATTGACGAAGAGTTCGACCGCGCAGTAGAGCTGGCTAAGGTCAAGTAACCTACACATAACGAAAGCAGGGTAAGGATTCTTGCCCAGCGTCTAAGGCCCGGGTCGCACACACGCGGTCCGGGCCTTCTTCTATGCTCGGCAACCTGATTCACCATACCGGGCAACCTGGTTCGCAGCCTCAGACAACGCCCGGGCAACGTAGAATAGGGTCTATGACTGCACAACTTCCCGAAAAGGTCTCGGACATCTTCAACCCCGCCGACTGGCGCATCGTCGAAGGCTTCGAAGACTTCACCGACATCACCTACCACCGCCAGGTTGAGCGCAACGAAAACGGCGAAATCCTACGCGATCTGCCCACCGTGCGCATCGCGTTCGACCGCCCCGAGGTCCGCAACGCATTCCGCCCGCACACCGTGGACGAACTCTACCGCGCCCTCGACCACGCCCGCATGACCTCCAACGTAGGCACCGTGCTGCTCACCGGCAACGGCCCCTCCGCCAAGGACGGCGGCTGGGCATTCTGCTCCGGCGGCGACCAGCGCATCCGCGGCCGCGACGGCTACCACTACGCCAGCGGTGACACCGCAGAAAGCATCGACCCGGCACGCGCAGGCCGACTGCACATCCTTGAAGTGCAGCGCCTCATCCGCACCATGCCCAAGGTCGTTATCGCCCTCGTCTCCGGCTGGGCTGCAGGCGGCGGCCACTCCCTGCACGTAGTTGCTGACCTGACCATCGCCTCCGAAGAGTACGGCAAGTTCAAGCAGACCGACGCAACCGTCGGCTCCTTCGACGCAGGCTACGGTTCGGCGCTGCTCGCACGCCAGGTGGGTCAGAAGTTCGCCCGCGAAATCTTCTTCCTTGCCAAGGAATACAACGCACAGCGCATGTACGAAATGGGCGCAGTCAACGACGTCGTTCCCCATGCAGAGCTCGAGAACAAGGGCCTGGAATACGCGGCGCATATTGCCCGCCAGTCCCCGCAGGCAATCCGCATGCTCAAGTACGCCTTCAACCTGCCCGACGACGGCATGCTCGGCCAGCAGGTCTTCGCCGGTGAGGCAACCCGCATGGCATACATGACCGACGAGGCCGTGGAGGGCCGCGACGCGTTCTTGCAGAAGCGTGACCCGGATTGGTCCAACTACCCCTACTACTTCTAAGAGACAGCCCTTCTACAGAAGTAGTTTCAGATGCATAGGCTCGGAGCCGGATTCAACCCTGAGAACCTCAGCTAAGAATCCGGCTCCGGCGCATTTGATGCCGCACCGGCATATGACACCGGCGCATGACAGCACGCAGCCGCTACAAACAGCCGCTAAGGATTTAGCCATGATGAACACCCCCGTACCCGGGCTCATGCCCTCCCCCGCCCCGCAGGAGGTTGCCCTGCACCCGCAGGCGGTACAGGTGCGCGCCGACCAGCCCGCCGACCCTCACGCCATGCTGAGTGCCTTTGAGCAGCTACTGGGCGGGTACGCGGCGGATGCCGATGCGGCTGCGGGGCCTATCGCGCTGGTGGTGGGCACCTCCGGATCCACAGGAACCCCCAAACGCACCGCACTGACCGCGCGAGCTCTTGCTGCCAGCGCGGCAGCCACCGAGCGCTTCTTCGGCTCAAACTCCGATGCCGCATCGCAGTGGCTCCTGGCTCTTCCGGCGCACTATATTGCTGGCGCGCAGGTGCTCGCCCGCTCCGTGCTCGCAGGCACCGCCCCGGTCATTGCCCGCTCCGTGACCGAGCCCGTGCACTTTAGCCCCGAGGTATTCCTGCAGGCGGTTGAGCAGATGAGCTCGGCACGCCGGTTTATCTCCCTGGTGCCCACCCAGCTGCATAAGCTGCTCGAAAGCGCGGACACCGACCCGCGCCTGGGCGCTGAGATTCACGAGGCGCTCAGCTCCTTCACCGGAATCCTACTCGGAGGCGCCCCCGCCAGCGCCGACCTGCTCGCCGCCGCCTCCGCGCTGGGTCTGAATACGGTAACCACCTACGGTAGCGCCGAAACCGCGGGCGGATGCGTCTACTCCGGCTCCGTACTGCCCGGCGTGCGGGTGGAGCTCGTGCCCGAAGAAGGCATGCCGACCGCGCCGAATATCGGCGGGAAGCCGGCGCATGAAGAGTCTGCACAGGTGGGTCGCATTTGGATCAGCGGCGCGCACCTCGCCAGCGGCTACATTGGCGATGCAGCCCGCACCGCCGAGCACTTTTTCACCGCCGCGGACGGCACCCGCTGGTACCGCACCGACGACTACGGGCTGCTGAGCCCTGTAGCGGCTCCCGACAGCAACGAGAACTGTAGCGAGCCGCGCCTGCAGGTACTCGGCCGTAGCGACGACGTGCTCATCAGCGGAGGCGTGAAAATCTCCGCCCGCGCAGTGGCGACCGTCCTCGAAGAGCACCCCGCAGTGCGTGAAGCCTGCGTAGTCGGCCTGCCCGATGCCCGCTGGGGCACCGCCATTGCCGCCGCGGTCACGCTCGTACCTTCTGCCGGTGCTACGGCTGCACCTACCGAGAATCGCCCCGCCCTGAACGAAGAACTCTGCGCCCTGCTACGTGCCCGCTGCGCCGAAAAGCTCGGCGCCCCCGCCGCACCCAAGCAGCTGAGCATCCTGCCGGATTTCCCGCTCACCAGCACCGGCAAGCCGGACCGCGCAGAAATATACAGTATCCTGGACAGAGACTACCGTCAGGGCTAAAGCAGGCTCATCCGCGGGTTTTCACCCCGCACACGCAGCCGCCCGCACACCCTGACCGTCACGCACAAAACCCACGCATCATACGCACTTAGACCCGGAAGGAACCCCCGTGGCAACTGCCGCCCAATGGATTGAAGGCGCTCGCCTGCGCACCCTGCCGCTCGCCGTCGCCCCCATTATTGCCGGCTCAGCTGCCGCCTACGAGGTCAACGAATTCAAGCCGCTCTACGCGTTCTTGGCGTTCCTCGTCGCGTTCTTCCTGCAGGTCGGCGTGAACTACGCCAACGACTACTCCGACGGCATCAAGGGCACCGACGAAGACCGCGTGGGTCCGCTACGCCTCGTCGGTTCCGGCGTGGCAAGCCCCCGCTCCGTCAAGTACGCCGCCTTCGCCTGCTTCGGTCTAGCGATGCTCGCCGGTCTTGCCCTGGTGGCTCTGGCGAACCAGTGGTGGTTCCTGGCGATTGGCGCCTCCAGCGTCTTCGCGGCGTGGGGCTACACCGGCGGCAAGCACCCCTACGGCTACATGGGCCTGGGCGACGTGTTCGTCTTCGTCTACTTTGGTCTGGTTGCGACCCTGGGCACCCTCTACACACAGGCGCACACCCTGACCCTGCTCGGCTGGGTTGGTGCTATCGGCATTGGTTTGATTTCCTGTGCGCTGCTCATGGCGAATAACGTACGTGACATTCCCACCGACATTGAGGCGGGCAAGCTGACCATGGCGGTCCGCCTGGGCGAACGCTGGTCGCGCATCACCTACATCGTGGAGATGGCGCTGGCACTGGGCCTGGGTGTGCTCCTGCTCGATGAGAACCCCTGGTTCCTGTTGATCTTCCTGCTGGTCGGCCCGACCATCCACTCCTGCGTGACCGTGTGGACGCGCGGCGGCCGCGACCTGATTCCCGTTCTCAAGCAGGCGGGTATTGTGGCGCTCGTGTACTCCGTGATTCTTGCCCTCGCCGTGTGGCTGGGCTCGCTGGATATTATTAGCCACGAGGTTCAGGTGTTCACCGGTTACTAAGCCGACGTACGAATCTGCGCCGGATTGCCGCGCCGTTAAGCCGTTGGCGGGCACCCCGTTCACAGTTCCGCAATAACGCGGCGGTATGTCATAGTAGTGCTTATGATTCGAGCCATGCTGATTATTGGCGGCGCCGCCCTCATCGTGGGGCTGACCCTTTACACCCTCTTGGACGCCGTCCGCACCCCCGCACACGAGGCGCGAACCCTGCCCAAGTGGCTGTGGGTTCTCGTCACCCTGCTCTTCCCCGTGGTGGGCCCGCTCATGTGGCTTATCCTGGGCCGCCCCAAAGCACAGCCCGCAGCACAGCCCGCAGCAGGCGCTCCTCGCCCCAGCTTCGGTCAGCGACGCAGCACCCCGGCGCCCTCGGTATCTTCCCCCGACGACGATGAAGAGTACCTGCGCTGGCTCAAAGCAAAAGCAGAACGCGAACGCCGCAGCCGCGAAGCAGAATCGAACAACAAGCAGGACCCCGAGGACGGCACGCCAAATCAGGGTAACGGGCAGAACTAGTCAGGACAGCTAGGTTTGCAGCTCGTGCGCCCCTCAAGATTTACAGAAAGAGGCTGTGAGCGCATCCGCAACGGATGGGCTCACAGCCTCTTCTCTATGCTCAAAAACAGCTTCAGGAACTTAGCGACCGGATGTTTTAGCTACCGGGTTTGTTAGCTACCGGGCAGCTGAATCACGCCACCGTACAGCGGCGCAGCAGGCTCCGAATACCCCACAAAATGCGGCATCTCATGCTCAAAATCAGTGGTGTTAAACGCCAGAGTCGTAATCGACGCCAGGTTACACTCACGGGCACGCGGGTCATGCTGCAGCATGCGGCCCTCAACGCCCAGGCGAGTAATCCAAATCGGCAGCTGGTGCGACACAATAATCGCCTCCGCACCCTCGCCGCCGCGCTCGTAGGCGGTACGCGCCGCATCTTGAACAGCCGCCGCCATACGGCGGATCTGATCCAGGTACGACTCACCCCAGGAGGGGCGCGCCGGGTTGTACAGCTTCGTCCAGTGACGCGGGTTCTTCAGCAGCTCCTGTGCGTTCACGTGCAGGCCCTCAAAATAGTTATCCGCTTCAATGACGCGCTCATCCGGCTGCGCGGTCAGACCCAGCAGCTCCTCAACCGGGGCGGCAGACTCACGGGTACGCTGCAACGGCGAGCAGACCAGATGCACGAAACGGGAGCCTCGCTCAGCACGAGCCGCGAACTCCTCAGCGCTCAGACGCACCATCTGCTGGCCCTTATCGGACAGACGGTAGCCGGGCAGACGGCCGTACACAATGCGCTCGGGGTTGTGCACCTCGCCGTGGCGCATGAGGTGAACTTTAATGGTGGAAGTTTCAGTCATAATCCCAGTCTCTCAGATAGCGCGCCCCACCCCAAACAGGCAACCTGCACAAGCGCTTGAGAAACGCAAGGCAGCAGGGACGCAAAAACCCCGCCTCTCCAAACGGAGGGCGGGGCGAAAGAAGTCTATTTACTTCTTGTTGCGGCGCTGGTGGCGGGTCTTACGAAGCAGCTTGCGGTGCTTCTTCTTGGACATACGCTTGCGGCGCTTCTTGATAACGGAACCCATAGGATTTCCTCACTTTACTCGTACCCGGCCGAGCCATTCGACTCGGTAGCTACCCGGGGATATTTATACCGGTATAACCGATCCAAAACGCATTTTAGGCACAGAAATACCCTTGCGTTTTAGAGCGCTACCTACCTAGAGTACTAGGTTTACCCCCATTTTCACCATTCGAGAGCGGCTTTTCAGGAGTTTTTCCCTGAAATTCCGCTTTTCCCACGGGTATATCCGGGGTATCTCGGGGCCAAAATGGGGATTCAGTAACCCTAGCGGCGCTTCTTCTTCGACTTCTTCGAGCCCTTACCGCGGCCATGAGACAGCACCGAACCGGACGAAGCTACAGCACCCTCAGCAGTGTTCTCCTCAGCCTCGGAGGCGGTCTCAGCCGATTCCTGCGCCGGTTCCTGCGCGGGCTCAGAAGACTCAGCGGGTTCTTCAACCGGCTCTTCTACAGAAACCTCTTCAGCGGCGCTCTCCTCAGCCGCCGCGTGCAGCGCCTTCAGACGCTCAGCACGCTCAGCCTCGGCACGAGCCAGCGCCTCCTCGTCAATGACGGGCTGCTCAGGCTGGGGCTCAGGCTTCGTTCCAGCCTTCACAGCCTGCTCCTTCACAGTCTGGTCCTTCTTAGCGCTCTCCTGGGCTTCATCGTGCTCAGGCTCGTACACATCTACGCCAAAGAAACGCTTCATCTTCGAGAAGATGCCGCCGCGCTCCTGCACCGGCTCATCATGCGGAAGCTTCACGTAGGTGTCGTGGATGGTCGCTGCCGCCTCAAGACGGGTAGGCTCAGCAGGCTGAACGGCGGGCTCCTCCTGGCGCGCCGGAGCACGCAGAACCTTCTCAGAAGACGCAGACTCAGCAGGCGCCGCAACAGCCGCAGGACGCGCGGTACGGGCAGGCGCAGTCAGCACCTGGCTACGATCCACCGGCTTAATGATGGTCGCACGCACCGGAGAAATAATCTGACCGCTACGACGACGCGGAGCCGCCGTGGAGGCGCGCAGAACCTTCGCGGGACCCTCAGCCTCTTCCTGCGCGTACGCGGCAGGGACACTCGGCAGCTGACCGCTGGGGGTCTGGGAGCTGAGAGTCTGCGAGCTGAGGGGCTGGGAAGCGAGAGTCTGGGAGCTAGCCGCTACAGAAGCAACCGGTGCCGCAGAAGCAGCCGGGGTAACCTGCGATACCGAGGTGCTACGGCGCGGGGTGCCGAAGCTCAGCGGCACATCCGCGCTCACCGAATGAGCGGTAGGCTGCGCGGGAGCAGCAGGAGCTGCAGGAGCTGCAGCAGGTGCGGGCTGAGCAACAGCGGGAATGGAACGTTCTACCTTGTCAGAGCCAGAAGCGTTAGAGCTAGAAAGAACCTCGGCAGGCTCATCAACCCGATCCACAGGAGTCTCAGCAGCAGTCTCCTCAATGTAGACAATATCGCCCTCAGGCACCGTGTACTCCACGACAGAAGACGGAGCAGAAGCCTGAACAGGCTCAGCCGCAGGCTCCACAGAAGCGGGTGCCGCAACGGGTGCATCTGCGGCGGGCAGACCCTCCACATCAGCGAAGGACGGGTCATCCTGCATCAAATCATCAAAGTCATCAGCGGCAAACTCATCCACATCAACCGGCGCGAACTCAGACGCAATCGGCTCGCCCGGCAGGCCATTCGCCGAGGTCGCCTCCTGCTCCAGGTCAATACCGGCATCGGAATACATGCCGCGCAGCTGACCAATCACCATGGCACGCGCAGTCGCAGCGTCGCCAGCCTTCAGCGCCTCCGCAATAGCGCGACTCTCAGCACGCAGACGCTCAACAGCGCTACTCCACAGCGGCATACGACCCACCAGAGACAGCATCGACTCAAAACTCGGCTGACGCACCGACGCGAGCAGACCCACCAGCAACTCATTACCACCGCAACGCATCACCTGGTGGTGGAACGTCAACAGAAGCTCCAGGAAGTCACGAATCGACAGGTCGAAGTCTTCCATCTGCTCCAGGACCTCGTCCATCTCCGCGAAGGAGACGGTCTTCGGGTCAATACGCGCAATCGCCCAGCTTTCCAGCAGAATACGGGTCTGCACCAGGTCACGAGTCGGGTAACGCGAACTGGACATGTGCAGGCGCAGAGCGGCACTCGCCGCAGATGCCGGCTCATCACTCAGGTGCACCAGCATTTCCTTGCCGCGACCGTTGTACAGCTGCACCAGATCCATATCTTCCAGGGTGCGTAGAGCCTCGCGGGTGCGGGAACGACTCACACCAATAGCGCGCGCAATTTCGCTATCGCTGGGCAGGTCCTGGCCCAGCTGAATGTTGCCCTCGAACAGTTCGTTCTCGAGCCAGCGCAGAATTTTACGATGAATAGCCACGTGAATGCGTCTTTCGGTCAAAAAGGTGAGTGAGAGTGTGTGTTTTATACAGAGTTGTGCCGGAGGTTGAAGGGCAGAGAGTCAGGGCGCGCCTTAGCGGCGGCGGCCACGCAGGAAGCCGAAGAGACCACCGCGGTGGGCGTCCTTCGCCTCAGTGTTGGTCGTCTCAGCGTTGGGGCGGTACACCGAATCGTAAGCGGGCATGGTCTGATACTCGGGCTCCTCAGAGGAAGCCTCAGACGCGCTTTCAGCCTTGTCAGACTCTTCTACAGCGGCCTTATCGGGGGCAGATTCTTCAACTGCAGGCTTCTCAGCAACTACGGTTTCTTCAACCGGGGGCTTCTCCTCAGCATTTTCTGTGGGCTGTTCGTTGACAGTCTTCTCAGCCACCGCGGGCTCCTCGGCAGCAGGAGCTTCGGGGGTCACAGCAATAGGCTGAATCGAACCGCCCACAACCGCAGCGGGGTCGATACCATAAGACACCGCAGCCGCAGGCTGAGCGATTACCACCGGCTTTTCCGCTACGACGGGCTTCGCTTCAGTGGTCTTGGTGGTCTCAGCGGGCTTCACCTCAGCAGATGTCGCCGGGGTAGCGGGCTGAGCGGGGGTTGCCGACGCCGAGGGAGTCACCCCAGCATCGTAACCGTACGATGCGGGAGTGAAGGGGCGCATCGGGGTGCTATCCACTGCCTCTTCCTGCGAGGTGGGCTCAGCAGCGCTCTTCTCGACAGTCGATTCGGAGGCGGCACTTTCAACAGCCTGCTCCGCCGGGCGCGAGTAAATGCGTGCGCTCGGGGTCAGGTATTGGGCGCGGGCGCGCTGAATGCGAGCCTGTTCGATTTCCTCAGCGGAAGGAGCCTCAACAATGGGAGTCTCAGAGCCGGTCGCCTCGGTCTTTTCAGCGTTTGCGCTCTTCTCAGATGCAGCAGGCGCAGTTACGGTCGGTGCCGCCGCAGCGGGTGCAAGCTTCTGAGCGGGTTCTTCGACTGCAGGCTTCTGGGCGCTCTTTTCAGAGGTCTTCTCAGCCGTCGCCTTATCGGAGGCAGATGCAGTCACGCCACCGGGTAGTGCCACGGGTACGTGCGCCTCATTGGACTGGCGCGCAATCTGGACGGTCTCGTTAATCCACTCGGTCACGGTGGCGAATACATCCGGGTTTAGGGAGTAGAGGCGACGCTGCCCCTCCACGGTCACGGAGACCACGTCTGCATCGCGAAGTACTTTCAGGTGCTTCGAAATGGTCGGCTGGCTCATGCCCAGCTTTTCGACCACTGCACCCACAGTGTGGGTTTGCTCGGCGAGAATACGCACAATTCGGCGGCGAGTCGGATCCGCGATGACAGAAAAAACATCAGAATGCATATAGCGATTATGACATATAAAGTGGCGCCTCAAGCTTAGAATGAGGGTGATGCAGAAATTACCTTCAAAAATTCTGAAAGAAGCCTGAGCACTAGCTCAAAATGCAGGATTGAAGGGGATAAAAGCATGAAGTGTCCGTCACATTGTAAGGGTACATATCTGTATCTCTTCTTGGGCATATGCTGATATTTCAACCCACCACAGTATATATACCATAAAGAGCATATACACTCTTCCGCGCCTCATACAGAAAACCGCCCCTACGCCTTTGCCAAACTCACATATTGAGCGTCCAGCTATCAACACACTACCCCCTTTCAAAGCACCCGGCGCGATACACTAGAAGGCGTCAAAACAGGCACAAATCCGCCGCCCAACACACCAACACCCAGACACCCGCTGAAGGAGGCGCATGGGACGCATACTCCGCCGCACCCGGCGCCGACATCACCACCCCCAGGGCCAGCTCAACCGCCGCTGGGACACCCTCAGCGGCACCACATCCGTACCTCAAAAGCAGCAGGTTCACCGTAGCCGACGCGACCGCCTCGAGGCCGAAAACCTTAGCATCCTCACGAGCGTGCCCGGTATTGACCTCGATCGTCTGCTCGCCCTACGCGACCACGTGAGCGAAACCTCCGAGGTTCAGCGTAAGCGCGCCCCCATGGGGTTCAATCTGCAGACCCTCGAACGGTTCCGTGACTTTATTGACGTGACCGTTCTTGCCTCGCCTTCGCGCACCGCAATCACTGCGTTTCTGTTGGTCATCATCTTCTTTACGCTCACCTTGCTACTGCCCATCTCCTCCAATGATGGGCAGCCCGCGCCTTTCCACCACGCATTTTTTACCTCTACCAGCGCGGTGACCGTGACCGGCCTGACTACCGTCTCCACCGCCGAGCAGTGGTCCACCTTCGGTCAGGCAATGATTCTTGTGGCTTGTCAGGTCGGTGGTTTGGGTACTCTAACCATTACCTCCCTGCTGGCGCTGGCTATCGGCCGTAAGATGGGTCTGCGCACCAAGCTCATCGCGCAGGAAGACCTGAACATCAGCCGTCTTGGCGAGGTCGGTGGCATCATCAAGAGCGTCTCCTACGCCTCGTTCTCCATCGAGGCAATCATTGCCCTCGTACTGATTCCGCGTTTCCTGACCCTGGGTGAAGACCCGTTCCAGGCAATCTGGCACAGCATCTTCTACGCTATTTCAGCTTTCAACAATGCAGGCTTCACTCCGCATTCCGACGGCATCGTGCCTTACGGCCATGACCTTTTCCTGCTCGTGCCCATCTGCATTGCCGTGTTCTTGGGCTCGCTCGGTTTCCCTGTTTTCATTGCGATTCAGCATCATCCTTTCCGCCCCCGCCACTGGTCGCTCACCGCGAAGCTGACCACCGTGACGACCCTGTTTTTCTTTGCTTTTGGCGCGTTCTTCTGGGGTCTCTTCGAGTGGAACAACCCCGCCACCATCGGCGACTACTCCGCAGGCGACAAGGTTCTGAACGCCATTTTTGCTTCTGTAATGATGCGTTCGGGCGGCTTCAATCTAGTCGACATGAGCAGCATTACCCCCGTCTCCACGCTCCTGACGGACATGCTCATGTTCATTGGCGGTGGCTCCGGCTCGACCGCGGGTGGCGTGAAGGTCACGACCATCGCCGTGATTGCCCTGTCTATCCTTGCTGAGGCGCGAGGCGATCAGAAGGTTGTCGCGTTCAACCGCACCATCCCCGAGTCCTCCCTGCGTATTGCTATCTCCGTGATTGTTATGGGTGCTACCGTGGTAGGTGTCGGCGCCGCGTCGATTCTGATTATTAGCGGCGCGGACCTCAAGGAAGTCATTTTCGAGGTCATCTCCGCCTTCGCGACCTGCGGCCTCTCGAATGGTCTCTCCTCCAGCCTGCCGCCGGCGGGGATCTACGTGCTCAGCGGCCTGATGCTCATTGGCCGTGTGGGCACCACAACCGCCGCGACCGGCCTGGCGCTGCGTTCACGCCGCCGCCTCTACAAGTTCCCCGAAGAAAGGCCCACCATTGGCTAGTGCACATAACGCCCCCGTCCTCGTGATTGGTCTGGGACGCTTCGGCTCCGCGGTGGCGGCCCAGCTGCGCCTGCAGAACAAGGAGGTCCTTGCTATTGAGAAGGACCCCGAGCTGGTGCAGAAGTGGTCCGGCGTGCTGACGCACGTGGTCTCCGCCGACGCGACCGATATCGACACCCTGCACCAGTTGGGTGCGGACGATTTCGGCTCCGCCGTGGTGGGTGTGGGCACCTCCGTGGAGGCATCCGTGCTAATTACCGCGAACCTCGTGGACATTGGTGTGGAGCGTATCTGGGCGAAGGCTATTACCCCCGCGCACGGCAAGATTCTGGAGCGTATTGGCGCGCACCACGTGGTCTACCCGGAGGCGGACGCCGGCCGCCGCGCCGCGCACCTGGTCTCGGGTCGACTGCTGGACTACATTGAGTTTGATGACGACTTCGCGATTGCGAAGATGCGCCCGCCGAAGGAAACCCACGGCTTTACCCTCGCCGAGTCGGATATCCGCTCCAAGTACGGCGTGTCCGTGGTCGGTATTAAGTCGCCCGGTGAGGACTTCACCTACGCGGATGCAACCACCCGCATTCATTCACGTGACATTCTGATTGTGTCCGGTCAGGTGGACCTGATTGAGCGTTTCGCGGCGCGCCCCTAAGCGCATTTTTCCTCGCTGCGGCGGTTATCTTCCCCAGCTCTGCTGGTTTTGAGGAGCCCGCGTTTGAGCAACCCACATTTGAGCAGCCCGCGATTAGACATAGAAAAAACAGCCTCTTCCCGTTCTGCCGGGAGGAGGCTGTTTTTCTGTAGTTTCAGCTAGTCAGGGGGATGCTACCGGACGGTATTAGCCCTCATTGGTTAATTCCCGCCGATTAGTCCTCATCAGCAGTGTACAGCTGGCTCATTTCCGCCGAACGTGCCGCACAGGCGCGCATCGCGTCCTCGGTCAGCTGGAAGAGGCCACCGTCCACGAAGGTGTTCAGTGCACGCTCGGTGGTGCCGTTCGGGCTGGTCACGGCGCGGCGCAGGGCGGGCGCATCCGGGTTGGTGTCGAGCAGGAAGCCTGCACCGGCAACGGTTGCGCTGGCAAGCTTGAGGGCGGTGTCTGCGTCCAGGCCGAGCTTCTCACCGGCGGTTGCCATCGCCTCCGCAAGCAGGAACGCGTATGCCGGGCCGGAACCAGAGACGGCGGTGACCGCATCCATCTGGTCTTCGCGGACCTCAACGACCAAGCCGACAGTGCCCAGGACCTCTTCGACGAGCTTCTTCTGCTCGTCCTTCACGGTGTCGGTGGTGGAGATGGCGAGCACGCCCTTGCCCACGGAGGAGGGGGTGTTCGGCATACAGCGAACAATGGGCTGACCTGCGGGAAGGCACTCGGCGAGGGTTTCGAGGGTCACGCCAGCAGCAACGGACACCACAACAGCGTTCGGGGCAAGGGCGGGTGCGATATCACGGGCGAGCTCGACAATGCCGTAGGGCTTCACGCCGAGCAGCACAACGTCCGCATGGGCGGTTGCCTTGTGGTTGCCGTCAGCTTCGCCGCCGGTGGTGATGATTTCTACCTTGTCGCCGAGGCGCTGGGCGAGGGCGGCACGAGATTCTTCGCTACGTACGGTAGCGCGAATGTGGGCGGGGTCGTGGCCTGCAGCGAGCAGACCTGCGGCGATGGAGCCGTTCATGGAGCCGGTGCCGAGAAAAGCAATAGTTGCGGTCATCGTTGATCCTTCCTAATGGGGTGCCTGCGCCGGGTGCCGGCAGGCGTGCCGCCGGTGTGTTCCGGGGGCTACTGTTCGGTGCGCGGCGGGCGCGTGGAGGCGTACCCTTCCAGCATAGCGGGTGCGGCTACGGGCATGTGACCTGGCTCTGTTTCTTCCGCGTTTTCTGGGCGGCGGCTTCACCTCATGCTCCGCGACCCAATGGGCGGGGCTCCGCTTCTCACGTTCTGGCATGCCGGGGAGGGCGTAATTCTGCGGGCGTAGAATGAAAACAGCTTCACCCAGTGCCCTTTGGAATGCCCCGTTGAAGCACACCAACACACGACAACCCTCATTTTTCTATGTCTTCTCATACTGGTTCTTCCTCGAATAGCCCGCAGAACCCTGCGGGTTTCCGTTCTTTTTCGTTTCGCCTCCTACTGGGGCTGACCCTTGCCGCGCTGGTCACGGGCGTGTTCAGCGGTTTGGGTGCGATTGCTCTGCACTATGTGCTGGATTTTATGCAGGAGCTAACTTTCGGTCAGTCTGAGGGGCATCACCCGATGGTGACTGACGGCGCCGATCCGGCGCGTCGTGCCCTGGTTTTGGCGGCGCTGGGCCCGTTTGTGGCGATGGTCTGGTACTACCTGCAGTCCGGTGGGCGGCGTGTGGTCGGCGTAAAGTCGCAGATTGCCGGTGCTACCGAGGAGGACCGTACCCCGTCGCTGTGGCGGCAGATCGCCCATTCGGTGATTCAGATTGTTGCGGTGGGTGCGGGCTCTCCTGTGGGTAAGGAGGTCGCGCCGCGTGAGCTGGGTGCTTTGGCGGGTGGCCGTACCTCGAATCTGCTGGAGCGTCTTGGTTTTGTGGGCGCTGATGGTGCCCCGCTGTTGGGTGTTCGTGAGCGTAATCTGCTGGTGGCGGCGGGTGCGGCGTCTGGTTTGGCGGCGGTGTATCAGGTGCCGATTGGTGGCGTGGTGTACCTTGTGGAGGCGATGGCTGTTGGTCTGAGCTTGCGGTCGCTGTATGTGGGTGCGGTGACGGTGTGGACGGCGACGGTCACGGCGAATCTGGTGATTGTCAATGAGCCGACGTACCCGGTGCCGCAGCTTCCGTTGGATGCGACGACGCTGACTGTGGCGGCGCTGACGGGTGTGGTGTTGACTCCGTTGGCGTTGGGTTTTAGAGCGTTGTCGCAGCGTGCGGAGAAGTTGAAGGCGAAGGATCGTTCTCTTCTGTGGCGTATTCCGGTGGCGTTTGCGCTGGTCGCGGTGGTTTCACTGTGGCTTCCGGAGATTCTGGGTAATGGTCGTCTGCTGACTCAGCACACGTTTAATGTGTCGTTGGATGCGGCGGCGGGCGGTTTGACTGCGGCGGCGGCAGTGTACGTGTTGGCGTTGTGCGTGGCGAAGGCTGCGGTGGTGGTGTTGAGTCTGCGTTTCGGTTCTTATGGCGGTACGTTGACGCCGGGTTTGGCGTTGGGTGCGGCGGTTGCGTTTTGTGTGGCGGCGCTGGTGCTGTGGGTGTTCCCGGGTTTGGGCGGGGTGCCGGGTGGTGCGTCGTTGGTGTTGTATGCGGCGGCGTTGACGGGTACGGCGGCGTTTTTGGGTGTGTCGATGAATGCGCCATTGTCTGCGTTGACGTTGTTGATTGGTTTTACGGGTCAGGGTGCGAGTGCGTGGCTGCCGATGGCGGTTGCGGTGGGCACGGCGGTGCTGACCCGCTGGGCGTGGACGCGGGCGTTTGGTGCTAAGAAATAGGTTCTGACAGGTGGCGGGAGGCCCCGGATGCGTGTGCGTCCGGGGCCGCCCTGTTTTGCGGTGCCGAAGAACTGTCTTAAATTTGCTTTGACGGCTTTGAAAGGAATAGCAGATAAATTCCGAATACGAGCTTAATTGCCGCGTCGATATACGCGATTACTTCTAACGGAATGTTGGTAAAAATATATCCCGCAAACACGTTAATGGCACAGGTGAGACCCAGGTATATCATTGACTTTCCATGCACATAATAGTATGGGAAGAAATGCAGCGCGGTTGCCATCAGCGCCCCTAGCCAAATCAGTCTCCAATTTTCAGTTGCGAAGAATGGGCCGCCCAGCAAAACCATTAAGACAAACAATAGAATAACGGCACGTGAAGATACTTTCTTTTGAAATTCACTCGAAGGGCCATCGGCTAGGCTATTCAGCACCTTTTTATTCATGTTGATCGAGAAAAAGCTAATAACGTAGCCAATGCTGAATACTTGCATGTTTATTATTTGCTTTCCTCCGGTCATGGTGGCTATTGCGATAACTGCCGCCACCACAATTAGCCACAGACCGCAGGCCCTCTTATAGTTAAATTCTAACTTTTCATCTTTGATATAGTTTAGAAAAGTCATCGATACCTCCAATAGTCTCTCGTAAAATTATTTCTCTTGTTGTGCCGCTACGTTTTATTGTGAAAAAGTTCTGCCGTACATTAATAACATGCTCCAACCCTTCTGTCTGCTAATTACCTCCTCTGAAATTGTATCAAGATGGCGATAAAATTCCCCTAAGAAACGAGGGGTCAGCACCGGATACGTGTGCGTCCGGGGTCGCCTGATTTTCCTGCACTATTTATAGATCTCCATAGAGAGAAGCTATAGAAGACGGAAATCTAGCCAAAATTTATTAACCACGCTTCAGAGATTCCCACCTTTTAGAAATCCACAGAGCCATCCGCCTACTAATAGAAGTATTTTTACCTTTCAGATTTTCATCTTGCTCGGTTTGTTCATCCTTCAAATTTTTCTCTGAAATTCCAAAAATTTCCGGTTTATACTCACCATAGTTATATCCACGAGCCCTGTGCCCAATATTCAAAAGCCAATATGGGGAACCAAGAATAAACGGTTCTATAACAGAAAAATATTTAGAATCTATCCATTTAGGACAATAAATAAAATTGCGATAATTCTCATCCAAGAGAGCAAAGACATATCTCTGCGAATTATTAATTTTATTCATGGAAGATTTGAATAAATTCTCAAATTTATCGCGTGGCAGGTTCTCCTGAAGAATTCGGAGATAGCCATACTCAGCAAACCTTTCTCCTGATAGGCTCATCCGTGAGGACTCGGCTAGATTAATCCAAAAGATTAGACCATACAGACAAAACAAAAAAAGAAAAACAAAAGATACAGTCACCCAAGCTTTATCTCCTTTATCCGATAGAAGGTAAATAATATATGTACCAGTTAGGGCAAATAGTGTAATCAATATCCCCACAAATACAGGAGCAATGATTAGAATCTCCAGCCAGAGATATATACCGTATCTAAAATTTGATAGAGGACCAATTTCTTTATCACCATGTATAACCATACTTGCAGGAATGTTTAGGAGCCGCTTCTGTCCGCGTACATTAGGGCAGGCGGAAAGAACTCTCCTCTCCCAGACCGCACGTGTGAGAGCTTCCTTTCGCGAAGATTCAATTTCCCGGTACTCTTCCGATATTTCTACGAGGTTACCCGTATCCGGGACTCCTACAAGTTTCATATACCGCTCAGAGACCTCGAGCCATTCTTTGTACCGGGTTAGCTCAGGAGGCGTCCCTTGCTTGGAGAGTTCCATCTGTTGCGTCGCCCTACGAGCTGTCAAACCGACGCCAATGACAGCAATAATTGCGGCAATAACTGTCGCAGAAGCAGAGACAAACGATTTGCCAAGTTCCTGGTCATGGGTCCAGTGCCAGAGATAGTCCCAGCTGAATCCCTCAGCCAGCACCTGCGCTAACAGTAGTTGGTTCGTCATCGGTGATTGTTCCTTTCCTAGTATTGTCAATTAATTACTATGGCTAAAAATTCATATTTCCAATAGCCCCTAATTAAATATAATAAAATTATCCCTAAAATCTCAAATATATGACACCTAGAACAATATGCAAGGTAGACACCTAGCCAATAGAATCCGATTCATATTTATATTCAGAATATATTTCACCACTATTTTTCACCAAGCAATATACATATGTAGCTAATACACAATCTACACTATCTTCAAGAGAGCTCTCTCCGTCATCCCTTAAGACCATTTTCATCTCATTCGAATAATTATCAGAAATAAAGCTTTCAATAGCTAGAGCAAGACTCTTTCGAATCGTCTTATTTACATAAGAAATAATAATACAGGTAATAATCAAACTAATCGCAAAAAACACAAAGATAGCTGATCCGCTATGAGATTCCCAGAAGGTTTCTTGCCCCTCAATCAGCTTAGCTATCTCCACAACGAAAGCTTCGATTACATAAATAGATATCAGAGAAACTAGCATCCACACCATTACACCCTCAAATATCCTAAAGAAGTAAAACCTAAAAAATTCAAAGACTTTCTGCTTACCCTTCTTAATATTGAGTACATTAAACCTATATATCTCATTGAATAAGTATGTTCCAGAACTGAGGCCAGCATATACGCAGAGAACGACAAGCAATGTAACAAAAGTTACGAATATAAAACCGCTCTCCCTAGGCATAGTTTGAGCAAAGAGAAGCGAAGCCAGCCAGGGTACGATAATCTTTACCCATTCAACACCAGAAAAATAAATCCAAAAGGCGTCTTTGATATCGAACCCAGTGTAACCCCTATTTCGAGAAACTATACGGTTAAATTCATAGACCACTTCGTTATTAGACCTGGAAACATCTTGCTCACTCGCACTGATTCTTTGATTCATAAAGTTTAATTTATGATTACTGCCTACACGTTCTTTATCGATAATTCTATAAGCCAACTCAACAGATACACCTTGAACCTCAGAAGCATATTTAACTCTCTGCAAAATTGATGCATACTTTATCAAGATATCATTTTCGTTATACGTTAACATTAAGGAAGATGACAGGGTAAACCATGCAAAAAATATCAATGTCCATAAAGGAATATCGGCATATCTTTCAAGTTTTATATCCGGCGAAACAATCTGTTTCCCCCATCCTGGACCATTAGCCCAATCACCAAAAAATTCAGGCGCGTAAGATACCCCCTGGAGATACCCGGCCAGAAGACCGTGCCAAAAAACAATTACAAATACGCCAAAAACAATATAGCCCACAACTCTAGCAAACTGCCTATATGCGGCACGTCGGGCTTCACCATTAATACCGCCCGCACCATCCGCAAACTTCCCAACACTAACAAAAAGACTCAGAAGCAAACTCGCAATTGACGCAATAATGCCAATCCTTAAATCGAAAATATAATATGGGGAATTAAAAAATACCCGAATTAATGCCCATAAAACACTATCTACCTTTTCCGGCGATTTGATAATAGTAAGAAGATTAAAAATAAATGGAGAAAAATACATAATGGAAAATCCAAGAAATACTCGCAATGGAATTCTTAAAACATTCCTCCAGAATATTTCCTTCCGTTTCTCTTCATGGTTTTCTCCCCATATTTTATTTACTTTATCAATATTGTAAGAAGCATTAACTTTGTCGATTACATCTTGAACTTCCAACGAATTTTCCTTTCCTACATCTTTGTCGGCGGGTTATATACAAGAGAAAAGCGGTGACCCCGCAGGTGGGTGCACATTACGCACCAGCCTGCGGGGTTCATCATCATGGTCTACTCGCCCAGGAGGGTCTTCGGGTTGACCGGAGTACCCGTACCCTCCGCCAGGTGCTCAATACGCTTCAGGACCAGGCCCTCACGCAGCGCCCACGGGCACACCCGCATCGTCTCAATCCCAAACGCCTCCATCGCCGCCTCCGCCGCAATAGCACCCGCCAGCATCTGCTCCGCACGAGCCTTCGAAACACCCGGCAAATCGCTACGCTCAGACACCGTCATCGCCTCCATGCGACGAGTCCACAGGCGCAAATCCTGCAGATGCATCTCACGCTTCACATGCGGGCCCGCCGAATACGGCGCCGCACCACAAATACGCGCCAACGAACGGAACGTCTTCGACGTACCCACCGTCATATCCGGCGCACCATAACGCAACAGATTCTCCGCCACCGGGGCGATCTGCTCACGCACATACTTACGCAGACGCTTCACCTGCTTCGGGCTCGGCGGCTGCTCATCAAAAAACTCACGCGTCAGACGGCCCGCACCCAACGGCACGCTCATCGCCGCATCCGGCAACGCATTCGTACCCGTCGAAAACTCAAACGAGCCGCCACCAATATCAAAATCAAGGATGCGGCCCGCGCCCCAGCCCTGCCAGCGGCGCACCGCAAAGTACGTAATCGCCGCCTCCTGATCACCCGAAATACCGTTCAGGCTCACGCCGGTCTGCTCACGCACCTGATGCAGCACCGCCGCACCATTACCCGCCTCACGGATAGCGCTCGTGGAGAACGCCAGCAGGTCCTCCGCCTCATTCTCGATTGCGAAGTCGCGGGCGCTGGTCACGAAGCGGGTCAGCGCGTCCGCACCCTCCTGCGAAATGTTGCCCTCAGCGTCGAGGTACTGCACGAGCTGCAGCGGAATCTTGTGCGACGCGTACGGTTCGGGGCGCGCTCCAGGGCTGCCGTCAATCAGTAGCAGGTGGACCGTATTCGACCCGACATCCAGAACTCCTAGGCGCACGATGCGCTCCCCTCCCCCGCCCCGCGGCGGGATATTGTCTGTGTGCGGTACCGCAGGTGCGGCGCCTCTTCCAGTCTGTCAGAGGCGCGGCTCACTCCGCAAACAATCCGGGCGGATGCCCAGCATCAGCACAGCGCAAGCCTAAGAAACACAGCGCGGGCACAAAAACGCGCCGAACATCCCGAGCACAAACGTCCCCGGGCACAAACATTCCTCGGGCACGCAAAAGGCGCAGGAGGCGCCCCACCCCCGCTAAGGGGTTCGGGACGCATCCTGCGCCTTCAGTTCAGCTCGAACTACGCTCGGCTACTCGGCAGATTACTCGGCGGTCTTCTTCGCCGCGGTCTTACGAGTGGTCGTCTTCTTCGCGGTAGTAGACTTTGCGGTCGTCTTCTTAGCCGTAGTCTTCTTAGCCGTGGTGGTCTTCTTCGCGGCGGTCTTACGCTTGACCGGGCCCTTCGCACGCTTGTCAGCCAGCAGCTGCACCGCACGCTCGTGGGTCAGCGACTCGACCGACTCCGCACGCGGAACCGTAATGTTCGTAATACCGTCGGTGATGTACGGGCCAAAGCGGCCGTCCTTCACCACGATCTTCTTCTCACTGACCGGGTCCACGCCCAGCTCAGCCAGCGGAGGCTTAGCCGCCGCACGACCGCGCTGCTTCGGCTGGGAGTAAATCTCCAGCGCCTGCTCCAGCGTAATCGTGAAGATCTCGTCTTCGCTGCCAATCGAGCGGGAGTCCGTGCCCTTCTTCAGGTACGGGCCAAAGCGGCCGTTCTGCACGGTAATTTCCACGCCCTCAGCGTCGGTACCGAGCACGCGCGGCAGGCTCATCAGCTGCAGTGCCTGCTCCAGGGTCACAGTCGCCAGGTCCATGGACTTGAACAGGGACGCGGTGCGCGGCTTGGCGGGCTTCGGCTTCTTCTTCGGCTTGGGCTTGCCGTTCTTGTAGTATTCGGTCGGCTGCGCGTCCAGGTACGCCTGAATCTGCTCCTCGGTCATCTCTTCGATGACTTCGGTGACGTAGGGGCCGTAGCGGCCGTCGCGTGCCACGATCTGGTTGCCGGAGACCGGGTCCACGCCGAGCACACGGCCGTCGGACTTGCCCTGTTCGAGCAGTTCGCGTGCCTTCTCTTCGGTCAGTTCGTCCGGTGCCAGGTCGGCGGGTACGTTCGCGCGAATCGGTTCGGTCAGTTCGCCGGTCTCGGTGTCGAGGGTGCCTTCGGCTTCCAGGTAGGGGCCGAACTTGCCCACGCGCAGCACAATGCCGTCCGCAATCGGGATGGAGTTGATGCTGCGGGCGTCAATCTCGCCGAGGTTGTCCACGATGGGCTTCAGACCGCGCTTGGAGCCGCCGCCGAAGTAGAACTCGCCCAGCCATTCGACGCGGGATTCTTCGCCGCGTGCGATGCGGTCGAGGTCTTCTTCCATCTGCGCGGTGAACTCGTAGTTCACGTAGGGGCCGAAGCTGGATTCGAGCAGGCGCACCACGGAGAACGCGATCCAGGACGGGATCAGCGAACCAGAACGAACGTTCACGTATCCGCGGTCCATGATGGTCGAAATAACCGCCGCATAGGTGGACGGGCGGCCAATGCCCAGCTCGTCCAGGGTCTTCACCAGGGATGCCTCGGTGTAGCGCGGGGGCGGCAGGGTCTCGTGGCCGGCGGGTTCAATCGCCTCGGCGGTCAGTGCCTCGCCGGTGGTCAGGTTCGGCAGGCGCTTCTCAGCGTCCTTCGCCTCACGCTCAGCCACGCGGGATGCGTCAACGCCCTCCTCGTAGGCGGCGAGGAAGCCGCGGAAGGTGATGACGGTACCGGATGCTGCGAACTCGGCGTCCTGGCCGTTAGATGCCACGGCGCCCAGGCGCACGGAGGCGGTGGAACCGGTCGCGTCAGCCATCTGGGAGGCGACGGTACGCTTCCAGATCAGTTCGTAGAGGCGGAACTCGTCATTGGACAGGGAGCCGCGTACAGCATCCGGAGTGCGGAAGGTGTCACCGGCGGGGCGGATTGCTTCGTGGGCTTCCTGTGCGTTCTTGCTCTTGGAGGTGTACACGCGCGGTGCGGAGGGCACGAATTCTGCGCCGTACAGCTCGGATGCCTGGCGACGTGCGGCGGAGATTGCCTGCTCGCTCAGTGCCACCGAGTCGGTACGCATGTAGGTGATGTAACCGTTTTCGTAGAGGCGCTGCGCCACCTGCATGGTCACGCGGGAGGAGAAACGCAGCTTACGTGCGGCTTCCTGCTGCAGGGTGGAAGTGGTGAACGGCGCTGCCGGGCGGCGCTTGTACGGCTTGGTCTCAACGGAGCGTACGGAGAACGCGGCGGACTGCAGGGCTGCGGCGAGCGCGCGGGCGGCTTCCTCATTCAGGTGGGTGACCTTGGAGGTGTTGAGGGTGCCGTTGTCGGCGAAGTCCTTGCCGGTGGCGATGCGGTTACCGTCTACGGCGACCAGCTTGGCGTCGAAGCCTTCGGAGGCTGCGGTCAGGAAGCGTCCGGTCAGGTCCCAGTAGTTGGCGGCGACGAATGCCATGCGTTCGCGTTCGCGTTCAACGACGAGGCGGGTTGCGACGGACTGCACGCGACCTGCGGAGAGGCCGCGGCCGACCTTGCGCCAGAGTACGGGGGAAATTTCGTAACCGTAGATGCGGTCGAGGATGCGGCGGGTTTCCTGCGCGTCGACCAGGTGCAGGTCGATATCGCGCAGTTCGCCGAAGGCACGCTGAATGGCTTCCCGGGTGATTTCGGGGAAGGTCATGCGGTAGACGGGTACCTTGGGCTTGAGGACTTCCTTCAGGTGCCATGCGATGGCTTCACCTTCGCGGTCACCATCGGTTGCCAGGTAGAGCGCGTCTACTTCTTTGAGCTTGCGCTTGAGTTCGGCGACCTTTTTCTTTTTGTCGGGATTGACCACGTAGTAGGGTTCGAAGTTCTCTTCAACGTTGACAGCGAACTTGCCGACGGGGCTCTTTTTGAGGTTTTCGGGCAGTTCGGAGGGCTGCGGAAGGTCGCGGATATGGCCCATGGACGAGTCGACGAGGTAGTCCTCGCCGAGGTAGCTGCTAATGGTTTTGACCTTGGAGGGAGACTCCACAATCAGCAGGGCTTTTCCGGTCTTTGCCTGAGCGGGCACGGCACTCCTCTATCTGTGTGTTGAAAAGCTACGTATTCAACCATAACCTACGCTGGCGCTTGTGGGCGCCGACAGGGTGTGGTGTACGTGGGGTGAGGTGATCGGTGGGGGTGTAGTTTATGTTGGGTTGATGTGGTGCGCTCGGTGCGTTTCATGCGGCGAGCGCGCGGTGACCCGGCACTGGGCGAGCTGGCACGGTTCTAGTTGATGAGGACCGGGCGTGTTGAGCTTGCACGAGTGCGCAGGGTACTCGGTACATCATACGGTACCGGAGCGGTGGTGTGTGCACGGGATACATGGGGGCGGTTGCTGGGGCGCACCGCACCCGCTCACCTGCGTTTCTAGCTGGTGAGGGTATCAGAGTCGGGGTGGGTGCCGTCCAGGTATGCGGGCAACAGCGGGTATTCGCGGCCGTACACGGTCTGCGGCGCAATGCGCACCCACTGCATTTCGTGGGTTTCGGAGTCGGGCAGGTCGAAGGTGCGCACAATCTGCGGGGTCATTTCCGGCGGTAGCCAGTGGGCGATACCGACCACGATGACGGAGCGGATGCCGTCTTCGAGGGTTTCGTCGATTTCGAAAGCGACGCGGCGGCTGACCACCACGGAGGAGAACTTGTTGCCGCGGGTGGTGCGGATGTAGATTTCCTGCTTGTCGTCTTGGCTGGCGACGGCGTAGAGCACGGGCAGCACATCAACGTGCTGTCCGTCAGTGAGGATGAGGCGGCCGAGAGTGTTTGCGTGCAGACGCTCCCAGCACTTGTCGACGCTGATACTTTCATCGGGGTACAGGTTACTCATGGTTTCAGTGTATGCGATGGGGTGGGCGCTCTTGCGCAGATGACGGTTTTGGTCAGTGGGTGGGTCGGGGCTGGAAAACACATGCAGCGGTGCGGCGCGCTCGGGCGGTTAGGTAAGGCAGCTGGGCAGGGCGGTCGGGTGCGGCGGGTGCGTAGAATGGTGTGCATGACTATTTCTGCCGCCTCTTTTGCTCCCGAGTATGCCGCCGTTGCGGATGCTCCCCGCAGCGATGATTACGCCCGCCTGACCCGCATCCGTGAACGCCTGCTGGCGTTGAATTACAGCTATGACGCTGTGCAGGAGCTGTTGGGTGTTGAGGCGGCTGAGGCGATGGCTCGTGACCAGGTGGTTCCGGGTCTGTGGCGTGTGGAGCACATTCTGCGCGACGATTACAGTGTGGGTGAGAAGAACCTGGCGCGTCTGCTGGCGTTTTTCCTGCTGGCTCGCCCGCTCACCGAGGCTGAGGCAGCTGAGGTTTTCGGCGATGCCCTGGTTGATTTTGAGAATGCCGCGCTGATTGAGCGCGACGCTGCGGATTCTGCCCACTGGTCCGCGAGCGTTGATTTGCGCCCTCACGCCGCCGATGACGGCACCGAAATCTTTGTTGCCGCCGACCTGGGTGCGCATCAGCGCCCCGGCGTGCTCCGTAAGGATCACGTGCTCGGCATTGGCCACGCCTCCCTGACCCTGGCGCAGATTACCGAGCGCACCCCCGTCAAGCGTGCCCTGGATGTGGGCACCGGCTGCGGTATTCAGACCTTCCACCTGCTCGCCCACGCTGAGCACGTGACCGCCACCGATATTTCGGAGCGTGCCCTGGCGTTCACCCGTTTTAACCTGCTGCTGAACGCGCAGGCGCTCAATATTGATCCGCAGAACCCGCAGGCGCGCGTGAGCCTGCGTGAGGGTTCCCTGCTGGAACCGGTCGCCGGCGAGCTTTTCGACCTGGTGGTGTCGAACCCGCCGTTCGTGATTACCCCGCGCGTTGCCGGTGAGAGCGCCGAGGAGCAGTTCACCTACCGCGACGGCGGCCTGCCCGGTGACGAAATTGTGAGCACGATGGTGCGTCAGCTACCGTCGGTGCTGGTGCCCGGTGGCCGCGCGCAGATGCTGGGCAACTGGGAAATTATTCGCGATTCTGAGAATCCGGATGCACCGCGCCCGTGGGATGAGCGCCCGCGCACCTGGGTTGCCGACGGCGGCGCGGAGGCGTGGTTTATTCAGCGTGAGGCGCTGACCCCCGCCTCCTACGCGGAGACCTGGTTGAAGGATGCGAGCGAGAACCGCGACCGCAGCCACTACGAGCAGACCTACGTGGCGTACCTGAACGACTTCGCTTCCCGGAACGTTCATTCTATTGGTTTCGGCATGATATGGCTGCGCCGCCCGACCGAGGCGACCGCGGCAGGTGTGACCGAGCCCCTGCAGCGTTTCGAGGAAATCACCTACCCGATTCAGCAACCCATCGCCCGCGCCCTCACCGAGTCCGTGCGCCGCTACGACCGCCTCGCCGCCATGGACGATGAGGCGCTCCTTACCTCGCACCTGGAAGTCGCCGAGGACGTCACCGAGGAACGCCACGGCCGCCCCGGCGCCGAGCATCCCAGCGTCATTTTGTTGCGTGCCGGTTCGGGCCTGTGTCGCACCCAGCTGCTCTCCACCGAGACGGCGGGTTTTGCGTCGGCGAGCGATGGTGAGCTTGCCGTGGGTCAGATTGTGGCGGCTCTTGCCATGTTACTCTCCTGGCCCGAATACGATGAGGCTGCCGCCGCGGCACGCGGTACGCAGGAGCAGCATCCGCGCGACACCCTGCTGCACGCGGTGCGCGAGCTGGTGCTCAAGAGCTTCCTGCACTTTAGCGACGAGCACGCGGGCGCAGAATCGGCTGGCGAAAATGCCGCTGAGGTACATGCGGCAGAAGCGCAGGGCTAGGCGTGCGCATTTGGTCCCTTCACCCCTGTCTGCTCGATCGGCGCGCCCTGGTCGCCTGCTGGCGTGAAACCCTGCTGGCGCAGAAGGTGCTGCGGGGTCTGACTCGCGGGTACACGAACCATCCGCAGCTGATTCGTTTTCGCGCGCATCCGCAGCCGCTGGAGGCGGTTGCCGCCTACCTGTCCGGGTTGGCGGATGAGGCGGATGCCCGCGGCTACTCGTTCAACCGTGCACTGATTGGTGCGAGCGAAAATAGCGCAGGCAGAAACGGCACAGGTAAAAACTGTGCCGACAAGGCAGAAAATCCGTACGCTTCGGTCGCGCGTATTCCCGTGCCTTTGGGTCAGTTGGAGTACGAGCTCGCCTTTCTGCAGCATAAGGTGGCGGGGCGCGACCCCGAGTGGGAGCACCGGTTGAGCGAGCGCCTGGCGGCGCGCGGCGAGCTGGCGGCGTGTGCGCATCCGCTGTTTGAGGTGGTTCCGGGCGCTATTGAGCCTTGGGAAAAGACGAAAGATTTTTAGACAGAGGGACTTCTAGATAGAAGGATTTCTAAGAATGTGAGCATAGTAATGCCCCGGCGGAACCCTTGCGGGTGCCTGCCGGGGCATCGCTGTATATGTGGCTCAAGCTGCATGGGAACAAGCATCTCAGCGCATTACAGAGCGCTGGAAACAGCTTGGCACGGGGTCTTTACCTCAGGGTCTTTACTTGGTGGTCAGCGCGGGCTTGATCTCCTTGACGATTGCATCAAGCATCTTCAGGTTGAAGTCCACACCCAGCTGCAGTCGACCCGCCGCAATGAGATCGGCCATGGCGGCAGGTTCAGCCATGTAGAGCGGGTTTTCGTAGCGCATGTCTGGGTTGCAGCACTGGCTCTTCATCGTCGAGTGACGGGTCAGTCGTCCTCGTCTTCGAGGTCCTCTAGCACTTCGAACGGCGACTCGACGTCGCCGCGCCAGGCCTCCAGGCCTTCGCGCACCGCGAGCACCGCCACGACCAGCGCCGCGACCGAGTCAGCCCACCACCAGCCGAACAGGCTGTCGAGGACGAGGCCGATGAACACTGCACCGGAGAGGTAGATGCACAGGATGAGCTGCTTGGCGTCGGCCATCACGCTCTTGGAGCCCAGCTCCCGCCCGGTGCGGACCTCAATCCACGCCAGCAGAGGCATGACGACCAGGCTCAGCGCGGTGATACCGAGACCCAGCGGGCTGCGGTCGGGGCCCTCCTGGCCGACCAGGGCCAGCACCGCGTCGATCGAGACGTAGGCCGCCAGCGCGAAGAACGCGATGCCGATGGCCTTGACGGTGACCGTTTCCCACCGCTCAGGGTCCTTGCGGGTGAACTGCCAGGTGATGGCCGCGGCCGAGAGTACCTCGACAACCGAGTCGAGCCCGAAGCCAATGAGCGCCGCGGACGAGGCGAGGACGCCTGCCCAGACTGCGACGATTGCCTCGATTACGTTGTACGTGATCGTGAAGCCGACGATGAAGCGGACGCGCCGGTGCAGCATCGCGCGGCGCGCGGTGGTCAGGGTCTCGCTCATGCTCCCGCCGCCGTTCCACAGCAGCCCGACACCGAGCATGCCGGGTCGATGCACGGCGCGGCCTCGTCCACCGCGAGCGTGACGTCGATCAGGGACGTCAGCGCCGCGGCGAGGTGCGGGTCGGCGATCTCGTAGCGCGTCTGGCGGCCCTCGGGCTCGGCGACGACGATTCCGCAATCGCGCAGGCAGGTCAGGTGGTTGGACACGTTCGAGCGGGTCAGCTCCAGCTCGCGCGAGAGCACGGCTGGATAGCTCGGGCCGCCGAGGAGGGTCATCAGAATCCGGGAACGTGTCGGGTCGGCCATGGCGCGGCCGAGCCGGTTCATGACGTCGAGGTGTGAAGCAATAGTCAGCATACGATGACTATACAGTGATAACTGACCAATTGTCCACTTGTGCGGGCTGCCGCACGTGCTCCGCGCCCTTGCCCTCGGGAGGCGACAGAGTTCGCGCTCATCAGCGACCACCGCCCATCACGGAAACGACGGCGGCACGCTGGCGCGAAACCCTGCTGGCGCAGAAGGTTCTGCGGGGTCTTCACCTCAGGGTCTTTACTTGGTGGTCAGCGCGGGCTTAATCTCCTTCACGATTGCGTCGAGCATCTTCAGGTTGAAGTCCACGCCCAGCTGGTTCGGAATGGTCAGCAGCACGGTGTCCGCTGCCTGGACTGCCTCATCACGGGCGAGCTCTTCGGCGATATCCGCCGGATCACCAATGTAGCTGCGGCCAAAACGAGAGAAGCTGTTGTCAATAATGCCGGTGTAATCCTGCGAGTCCTCCGAAGCGCGGCGACCGAAGTAGCGTGCCGAGGTCTCATCAATCACGGGCAGCACCGAGCGGGAGACCGAAACACGCGGAACACCCGAGTTACCCGCCTTCACCCACTCGGAGCGGAAGAGGCGAATCTGCTGCGCCTGCTGCTGATCGAACGGAATACCCTTATCTTCCAGCATCAGGGTTGAAGACATGAGGTTCAGGCCCTTATGCGCGGTCCACACGGCGGTGCTATCGGTGCCCGCGCCCCACCAGATGCACTCACGCAGACCCGGCGACTGCGGCTGGACGGGGGCGTACTTGCCCGCCACGCGAGCGCTGGGCGCCATACCCTCACCCTCAATTGCCTTGAGGAAAATGTCGAGGTGGCGGCGCGCCATGTCGCCCTCATTTTCGCCTTCTGCCGGGTAGTAGCCGAAGCTCTCAAAGCCGCGGATAACGGATTCGGGCGAGCCACGGGAGACACCCAGCTGCAGTCGGCCCGCCGCAATGAGGTCTGCCATGGCGGCAAGTTCAGCCATGTAGAGCGGGTTTTCGTAGCGCATGTCAATCACACCGGTGCCGAGCTCGATGCGTTCGGTCTTCGCCGCGATCGCGGAGAGTAGCGGGTAGGGGGTCGCCTGCTGCTGGTCGAAGTGGTGCACGCGGAAGAACGCGCCGTCCAGTCCAATGTCTTCGGCACCTACGGCAAGGTCGATTGCCTGGTGCAGAGATTCTGCAGCGTTCGGTACGCGGGATCCGGGAACCTCAGCCCAGTGGCCGAAGGAGAGGAAGCCGAGCTTCTTCTCGTCGCCGCGCATGGGTTCGAGGTGGCTGATGCGGATGGATTCGTCGAGCTGCGAGTCAAACTGCGGAGTGCCGGGGTTATTGGGGGTGCTCATGATTTTTTCCTTTGTGGGTTGCGCTCGGGCTTGTGTAGTGCCGGGCTGGTGGTTTAAATCTAAACCCAAATACTTTACATGTCAAGTATTTTGTTTCGGAGTATTACACACAGAGCACCGCTCCCCTTTCGCCGCACACCTCACCCGCCCGGCACACACATACCGCCACAAAATACTGGCAAAATATAGCCGAAAAAGGGCACAGAAAAGCCCGGCGGCACGAACACATCGCACCACCGGGCCCTTCTACTCAACAGCTAAAACTGCAACTAAAACGACAGAAACAAGCTGTCCTAGGAACGCTTTACCAGCGGAACCCACAGCTCCATACGGTAATCAGCCGCCTGCATATCGCCGCGACCGTACACCTCAAGGCCACCCACCGGGCGGTACTGCGGATTCTTCGCGAAGAACGCCTCCTCAAAGCTCGCAAAGCCAGCCGGAACGGACTCCGAAATCGGGCCGGTCACCTCAACCACCGCGTAGGTGCTCGCAGGCAACTCCAGCACGCCCAGACCAAGCTTCGCCGCGCTCGCCGGCTCCGACACAAGGAAGCCCGCCGTGTAGCGGACCTGCCCCTTCGGGTTCGGCTGAGTGCACACGCCCAGGTACTGGGTCACCTTCAGAACATCCAGCATCGCCGGGGACGCCTTCTGATTCAGCTCATCCCACAGCGAGGAGAAGTCGCCATCCAGGGGGAACACCTGCGAAACGCCGGCAACGACCATCGCCGGGTGCTCCTCAATGCGAGGTTCAGAAATCTGAACCGCGCCGCCCTTAGCGGCTGCCATTAGGCGTTCGCCTCAGCTGCTTCGCGGTCCACCGAGCACTCGGGCACGCAGTGGCGCTTCGCGTCATCAGCTGCGCACTCGGGGCAAAGCAGAACCAGCTCGCGGCAGGAATCGTTGGAGCAGTTCTCGAACTTGTTCGAGGGGGCGCCGCACTGTTCGCACTTGCCGATGGTGACGGTGTCCGGGGTGAACTCCATGTGCATGCGCTTGTCGAAGACGTAGAGCGAGCCTTCCCACAGTTCCTTATCGCCGTACTTCTCGCCGTAGCGCACGATACCGCCGTCAATCTGGTAGATCTCCTTGAAACCGCGGTTCTTCATGAGCGCGGAGAGAATCTCGCAGCGAATACCGCCGGTGCAGTAGGTGACGACCGGCTTGTCCTTAATGTGATCGTACTTGCCGGACTCAATCTCGCGGATGAAGTCGTGGGTGGTGCGCACGTCGGGAACGATAGCGTTCTTGAACTTGCCGATCTTCGCCTCGAACGCGTTACGGCCGTCGAAGAAGACCACTTCGTCGCCGCGCTCTTCAACAAGCTTGTTGACCTCTTCAGGCTTCAGGTGCACGCCGCCGCCAACGACGCCGTTCTCGTCCACCTGCAGCTCGTCGGGAGCGCCGAAAGCCACAATCTCGTCGCGTGCCTTCACGGACAGGCGGGGGAAGTCCTCCGCGCCACCCTCGGACCACTTGAACTCCATGTTCTTGAAGCCGGGGTACTTGCGGGTTTCCTTGGTGTACGCCTTGACCGCGTTGATTTCGCCGCCGAGGGTGCCGTTAATACCGTGCTTGGAAATGAGGATGCGCCCGCGCAGGCCGAGCTTCTCACAGAGGACACGCTGCCAGAGCATGACCGCCTGCGGGTCGGCGATGGGGGCGAACTGGTAATACAGAATAATCTTATTTTGAGCCACGAAACTATTTTATCGTCATATACGCCTAAAGCATGCAGATTTTTTGATATGTGCGCGCTGACTACGGGGTCGGCAGCACAAAAGCGGTGCCGAGGCGGGGTTCAGACAGGCACGGGGCACAGATTCAGGACGGCACATGACCGGCGGCAGGTCGGGTTTTCGCCCGCCGCTCTACAATGGAACCCATGCCGCACAGCACCTCCTCGCAGAACGCCAACCAACACCCCGAACAGCAACCCACGCACCAGCCTGTACACCAGCCCGAACAGCCGCAGGGGCAGTCTGCGGCGCGCCCAAAAACACTACGCTACCGCGAGCTGCCCACGAGCGCACAGCAGGTGCTGGCATCCCTGCTGCCGGAGGCGGAACGTACCGGAATCCTGCCCGAGCAGGTGACCCATATTCACACCATTGCCGCCAGGGAGGCGAGCTACGCGCCGTGGCCGCAGTGGTTGCATCCGCGTGTGGTGGAGGCTTTTGAATCGCTCGGTATTGCCGAGCCCTACGCCCATCAGGTGCAGGCGGCGAACGCCGCCCATGCGGGCCTTGATGCGGCGCTGGCGGCGAGCGCGGCGCGCTACGGCTGGCAGGCGGGGCGCATCGAAGCTGAGCGTATCGAAGCATCGGCAGCAACGCGCACCGAAGACGCGAAGAGTGCAGGCAGCGGCGGGCACGTGATTGTGGCGACGGGTACCGCCTCGGGCAAGACCCTGAGCTACCTGATGCCCACTCTGGACGCTATTTATCGCGCATCGTGCGGCGAACCGGTGAGCTCAACTTCCGCGTATTCCGGGACTGAGAACCTCAATAATAGAGCGAACGTTCTCTACATTTCGCCGGCGAAGGCACTCTCCGCCGACCAACTCACCGCCCTCACCTCCTACAACCTACCCGGACTCCACGCGGCAAGCTACGACGGCGACACCCCCACCGGCGAACGCCGCTGGATCCGCGAACACGCCAACTTCATCCTCACCACCCCGGACATGCTCAACTACTCAATTCTGAGCAACCACCGGCAGTGGGCGTCCTTCCTGCGCGGGCTGCGCTACGTGGTGCTCGACGAAGCACACAGCTACCGCGGCGTTTTTGGTGCGCACATCGCCAACCTGCTACGCCGCCTGCGCCGTGTCTGCGCGCTCTACCGCACCGTGCCCGTGTTCTACGGTGCCTCCGCGACCAGTTCCAACCCGGTCGAGTCTTTCTCCAAGCTCATTGGCGTGCCGCAGCAGGCGGTTACCGCCATTACCGAGTCCACCTCCGCGCGCGGTGAAACCACCGTCGCGCTCTGGGAGCCAGAATTCATGCCGCCCAAGGCGCACGATCAACTCGCCAAGGGTGCCCGCAGCACCCAGCAGCAGGCGGTCCAATCGAAGGCAGAGCAGGAGGCGCCGCGCCGCGTCTCCCCCGTGGAGCAGGGCGCGCAAATGCTCACCGACCTGGTGCTTTCCCGCACCCGCTCCCTGGTTTTCGCCGGTTCGCGCCGCAGCGTAGAAATCCTCTCGCAGAAGACCCAACGCTACCTCGACGAGGTGGAGGCGGGCCTCGCCCACCGCGTCGCCGCATACCGCGCCGGGTACACCCCCGAAGAGCGCCGCGAACTCGAACGCAAACTCCGCAACGGCGAACTGCTCGGCCTGGCGAGCACCTCCGCACTGGAGCTGGGCATTGACATCTCCGGACTGGACGCCGTACTCGTGGCGGGCTGGCCGGGTACCCGCGCCTCCTTCATGCAGCGCGTGGGCCGCGCAGGTCGAAGCGGTCAGGACGCGCTCGCCGTGCTCATTGCCGACGACAACCCACTCGACACCTACCTGGTGCACCACCCGGAGGCGATTTTCGGGCGGGAGGTTGAGGCGACCGTTTTCGACCCGACGAACCCGTACGTACTCTCACCGCAGCTGTGCGCCGCCGCGCAGGAGGCACCCCTCCGCGCCGAAGAGCTGAGCCTCTTCGGACCGCATACCGCCGCGCTGCTGGATCGGCTGGTGCAGCAGGGGTACCTGCGTCGCCGCCCGGACGGCTGGTACTGGACGCACGCCGAATCAGCCGCCGAGCTGGTCGATATCCGCGGCACCGGCGGCGGACCCTACCAGCTCATCGACGCCGAAGACGGCACCCTGGTTGGCACCATGGACGCCGCGCACGCCATGAGCCAGGGGCACCCGGGCGCGATCTACATTCACCAGAGCGCGCAGTACGTGGTCGAGTCCCTCAGCGAGGGCGAGCGCGTGATTCTGCTCAGCCGCGTCTACCCGGACTACTACACGCGCGCCATTGAGAGCACCGAGGTGCGTATTCTGGCGGAGCGTGCGCGGGTTAGTTACGGTGCGCCAAACGCTGTTGGGGACGCGATTCCCGGAGAGGCTATCCCCGAAATCGCCGCGCAGCAACTCGCCCCGCTCACCATGCACCGCGGGCAGGTTCAGGTCACCGACCAGGTCACCGGCTACCGGCGATTCTCCGTCTACGGCGGCGAATACCTGGGCGAAGAGGCGCAACCCATGCCGCCGGAAGTGCTCATGACCGAGGCGGTCTGGTTCACCTTCGAACCCAGCTACCTGTTCGGCGCGGGCGTGACCGAAGAGGACGGCCCCGGCACCCTGCATGCCGCCGAGCACGCCGCCATCGGGCTACTGCCGCTCATCGCCACCAGCGACCGCTGGGATTTGGGCGGACTCTCCACGCTGCTTCACGTGGACACCGGTAGGCCCACCATTTTCGTCTACGACGCCGCACCCGGCGGCGCGGGCATTAGCGAGCGCGGCTTCAACGCGGTTACGCAGTGGCTGAGCGCCACCCTCGAAGCCATCGAAAGCTGCGGATGCGACAACGGCTGCCCCTCCTGCGTGCACTCACCCAAGTGCGGCAACCGCAACGAGCCGCTCAGCAAGCACGGCGCGCGGGCGCTACTGCAGGCAATGCTGCGGAGCATGGCGGAGGCATAGAACGCGCTGGGATGACAACTCCCGGCGAGCGCAAATAGCCTAGTCGGCGGGTTTTTCCGGCTCGGCGGGTTTTTCCGGCTCGGCTGGGTTTTCCGGCTCAGGAGGTTCGGGCACCGAGTCCTGTCCAGCTTCCAGTTCCTCCTCCAGCTCGGCGACCTCATCGGGGCTCAGCTCCTCCGCGTTGCCCGCCGCCGCGTGCTCTTCTTCGGGGCGCCCTTCTTCGAGATGCTCAGCCCCTGCGCGGGCACGCACCCTCGCCGGGCCCAGCGCACCCATGGGCCCCGCGACCGGGACGGCGACCGTCACCTCCACCGTTTCGGGGCGATCCGGAAAAGTGCAGGATTCCAGGTGCGCGCCGTGGCGTTCGGCAAGATCCGCCGCGACCGCGCACGGGTCCCCCTCGGTGAGCCCGCGGTAGGCGTCTGCCGCCGCGAGCGCACTCAAATCGGCGGCCGCGGAAGCCCTGCGGTTTGCGGACACCACCCCAATGAGCCCGGCAATCACCACGGTCACCACCAGTAGCGCGGCAATAATGGTGAGGGCAAGGACGGTGCCGCTACCCGCTTCGGGGTATTGATTCTCGGAGGCTGTTTTCGGGGTGGGACCCATAGCGGCTCTACTCACCTTCATGACCCGCACCGTTTTCAGCATCGTTTTCAGCGCCGGCTTCAACGCGGGCGTGGGCGTCCGCCCGCAGCACCCAGCCGGTTGCCGAACCAATCACACCGGGGGCGGGGCGGCTCACCCGCACGTGCACCTGCCGGGTGCGCCCCGCCTCCGTCGCGGCTACATCATCAGGAGAAACAGAAATCTGCACGCTCTGCGCAGGGTCGATGCGGCTGACGGCGGAGCGAATCTGCGCCTCGGAGTCTCCGCGGGCGGCGGCTCGTGCAGCCGTTCGCGCGGACTCCTCCACCTTCAGCTGCGCAACCCCCGTGGAGGCAGCACCCAGGCAGAGGGCGAGCACCACCGTCACGGCGGGTAGGGCGACCGCAAATTCGGCGGTGATCACACCCTCTTCTGCCGGGCTCTTGTGCGGGGTCGAGAGTGTCGGGTCCACACTGGTTTTCCCTGCGGAGCAAGTGCGCCGCAAAGCACCCAAATTCACATGAGCGTTCATTCTTTATTCCTCCCTTCTGGCTTGATTTTCCAAAGAACCTAGCATCTAGGGACAAAACCCTACGGCGGGTTTTCCAATACCTCTAGACTAAGGCCTCTAGAGCAGTCCCGTATTGCCCGCAATGGACAGGGCGTTACGCACAATATCCAGGAGCATGGAACGCACCTCATCTGACTTGAGAATCAGCACCAGCAGGCCCGCGAAACCGACCGCCGCGAGCATCACGATGCCGTACTCCGCGGTGGAGGCGCCTTCCTCCGGGTCCCCCGCCGGGGCGTACTCTTCGAGTACCTTATCGTCGCTCTCAGCTGGTACATATTCGGTGCAGCCGGGCGCGTGCTCACCCAGGCTGCGGCAGGTGGCGCCGCATTCGTCCAGGGTGCAGCCCTCGGCGAGCGCACGGGCAATGGTCAGCGCCTGCTCGGGGCTCAGGCTGTTCGTGTTCATATCAATCTCCATTTCGTTAGGGTCAATCCTGGGGCCGGTGTGGTTCAGCTCAGCATCACTCAAAAGCTCGGCATCGTTGAAGAGCTCGGGGCATTCTTCGCGTAGCTGCTTCATGGTGGTTGCAATGGCAACGGACAGCGGCACGGGGCCCAGAATGGTCTGCGTTTCAGCGCCCTGCACGGCACCGAGCGCGGCGGGCTGAATTTCGCTCGGAGCACCGGCCGGGGCGTTGACCGGAGTATCGACAGTGTGCAGGTCGTGGCGGATTGCTTCGCAGAGGGTGTTCGTCATTGGTTTTCCTTTCGTTGTGCCCTAAACATGCGGGGCGGGGTGGGTGCTCATCCGCGTTCACGGCAGATGGGCAAAGGTCTAAAAGCGAAGGTCTAAACTTTTCAGCATTTCAGCTGGTCAACAGCGCTTATGGGCATGGTTCTTTAGCCGGTCAGCGTGGGTAGTAGCGAAATGAGGATGGGCATAATGCCCAGGCAGATAAAGGCAGGCAGCGAGCACAACCCGAGGGGTACTACGAGCGCTACGGAGAGCTTTCCGGCGGCGCGTTCTGCCGCGCGGCGTTCGCTGAGGCGGTGCGCATCGGCAAGGGAGAGCAGTAGCGCCGTGCTGGGTGCACCGCCCGTGTAGGCGGGGGCGAGTGCATCCCGCAGCTCACCGAAGGTTCCCGCCGCGGACCCCGACCAGGCACTCCCCCAATTGCTACCCATCTGCAGGCGCTGGCAGACCGTGTGCAACGCTCGGCTGTTAAGCGCCTCGGCGAGGGTGCCCAGTGCGGCGAGCGGTGCGAGCCCGGCTCTCAACTGCGCGGCGAGTAGTTCCAGCACGAGGGCGGTATCAACGGGCGGCATATTCGAGGTTTGTTCGGCTCCATTACTTGCCGCGCTCTCCACCTCTGCCCGATGCACGAGCGCGGCGGTCCAGCGACGCCCGGCGAAGGCAAGCCCCAGCCCGAGCAAACCGGTGAGCGCTCCGAGAACGGACCCTGTCAGCACACCCACGGGGTCGCTTCCCATGAGCACCCCCAACCCGAGGCCGAGCAGCGGCAGCCAGGAGAGGATCCTGCCGGTGGCACGCGGTGCGGCGAGGGCGCTCTGCCTGCCCAGGAGCGCATCGATGCGTTCTTCGGCGTGTTCGGCGGCGCGTTCCAGGCTCGTGGCGAGCGGCGCACCGGCGCTCTCGCTCATGCGCAGGCTCAGCTGCAGGTCGTGCAGGCGCTCGCGGCTGTGCGGGCGCATCCGGGTACTGTTTTCGAGCAGTTGGGCGCAGGCGAGGTGCGCGGGGGCACCCCAGGAGGTGACCGTGGCGAGCGCCTGCGTAAAGCGGCGGATATCTTCGGCGCACCGCTTGTGCCCGTAGTCTTCGGAAAGGAACCCTCGTGCCCGTCGGGGGCGGGCGCTTTTCCGAGAACTATTCTTCGTGCGCGTTTTCCCCGTACCCGGCACCAGCTCGCCCTGCCCGAACTGCCCGAACTCCCCGAGCTGCCCGAGCTGCCTAGAGCCCGGGTCGGTGTGCACCGCCTCCTGCAGGGGAATGCCGGCGCGTAGATTCAGGGCAAGAGTGCGTAGCATGAGTGGCCACATGCGCATTTCCTCGGCACTGGCTGCTCCGGCAATGCGCCCAGCTAGGCGCTCAGCCCAGCATTCAGTCCAGCGTTCGTGAAGGCTTCCGTTGCTCTTCTCGTTCTGCTTCATTGCTTCCTCCTTTCACGTTTTCTGATTCCCCCATTTCGGGGGCTAGTACCCAACTTCAGAGCCAGTAGAGATACGCCTGACCTGCAGGTACTCTTCGCTCCCCTCAACTGCGGGGTGCAGGCTGTAAATACCCTCGATGCGGCGGCGACCATCCCGGTGTTCCAGGTGGATAATGCGTTCAAAAGCCGTCGCCGTATGTAGAGCGACCGTTCTACTATCCAGTCCGGCGAGCGCACCCAGGGCGCACAAACGCAGGGGCACCGCCTGCGCGCTATTGGCGTGCAGGGTCGTTCCGGCACCGCGGTGACCGGTGTTCATGGCGGTCAGCAGGTGCACCACCTCCGCGCCGCGGCACTCACCGACCACGAGCCGATCCGGGCCCATACGTAGCGCCTGCACAATGAGCTCACCCAGCCCGATTTCGCCGGCGCCTTCGGAGTTGGCGGCGCGGGTTTTGAGGGCAATAACCTGCTCATGCTGCGGCGCAAGTTCCGGGGTGTCTTCGAGCAAAATGAGACGCTCCTGCGGCGTACACAGCCCCAGCAGGGCGTTGAGCAGGGTGGTTTTGCCGGTGCCGGTACCGCCGCTAATGAGGAATCCGCGGCGTTCGGCAATCATGCGGCGCAGGTAGGCGGCGGTCGCCTCATCGCACAGCCCGGCGGTCTGCAGCTGCGCCAGGGTGGGGCGCTCGCGGGCGGGTAAGCGTACGGAGAGCCGGGTGCGTTCGCTCAGCGGCGGGATAATCGCATGGATACGCCTGCCGTGCTCATCGCTAATGTCAGCCGCCGGATGCGCGGCATCCAGCTGCCCGCCATGCCTGCGGATGAGCCGCTCGGCAAGGTCACGCACACGCCGCTCATTACCGAGGCTCAGCGCCACGGGGCGGGTAGTCCCGTTGATGCCCACCCAGATATCGCAGGGCGAGTTCACGTAGATATCGGTGATGGTTCCGGCGCGTTGCCCCTCATCAAGGAGCAGGTCGAGGGCGCCGAGGCCGTAGAGTTCCGCGGCGAGGTAGCGCAGCGCGGTCTGCCGGTTGATGGGCACGTATTCCACGCTGGGGTAGCTCCAGGAGGCGGGCGCGGGCGGCGCAGTTTTGGGGCGGAATTTTCGGGGCTTCACTACATTAGTTCCGTCTGCACCCGTTCCTTCTGCGTTCGTGTTCCCCAGGTGTCCGCCGTCAATGGTGCAGATTGCCTCATCCACGGCGTTTTCGAGAATCTCGCGGAGGGGCTGGGATTCCTGGAGTAATCCACCGCCCGCGGCACTCGCCGCGGTTGCACCGCCCGCAACAGTTGCGCCACCTGCGGGCGGCCGTTCCCCTGCTTTCTCGACCGTCTTCTCGAGCCCGGCGCTGAATCCGTTACTGGGTCCGGCCCTGAACCCGCCGCTAAAACCGCCCAGGGCGATAGCGCTCATCTGCGGCGATCGCAGGATCAGCTCGCGGGCGTGCAGGGCGACGGCGCGGGCGCGATAGTCTTCGGGAATGAGCAGGGCGGGCAGTGAGTGCGCGCGGGTATCCGGCGCATACGTGGTTGGACTCTGCGCAGTGCGGGTCGGGTAGCCGTTAGGGTTGGCGGTGTTGCTCGTCATGGCTCTAGGAGAGCATTGCGCCCGCCCCGAATTTTTAAGAGAATGAGCATTCTGTGGATAACCCCGCCCGCACCCCGAAATATCCACGATGCACGCACCTCAAACGAACAAAACGCACGCATCCGGCGCTTTTATGACAAACCGCGACGCGTTCACCCCGCCGTACTTTTCGCACGCGCCCCGACCCCACCCCTTCCATAAACCGCCCGCCCGCGACCGCAAACCACGCGCCTTCGCACCCGGTCACCGATAATGGAAGAATGTACGTTCTGCTCAGTCCTGCCACCGGCGCGGGTATTACCGCCCAGACCGGCACCCCCGCGCACCCGGTCACGTCGGCTATTGCTGCGGGTGCGTCCCCGCGCGGTGCTCAGCCGGTGACCTCGTGGGGTGCTTTTCATTTTTCGGCGCCGACCGCTGAGCAGTTGCAGGACCCGACCTTTATTCCGCGGATTACGCGCGCGGATCGGGTGAGCGCGGCGAATCTTCCGGCGTATGTGCGAGAGGTGGAGCGGCAGGCGGCAGATTCGGCGCAGGCGCGTTTTCCCCGCTGGATTTGGGCTGATACCCGCCACGTTGACCCGCTGCTTCTGCGCCGCGGGGTGCGGGTGCATCTGTGCCATGATTTGCGTCTGGTACAGCGAATTTTGGTAACTGCCGCTACGCATCCGAGCGGTTTTGTGGAGTACAGCCCGGTGCTGGATCTTTCTGATGTGCGTGAGGCGGCCGAGCCTCAGGGATATCTGCCGGTGGCGCGGCAGATTCAGGGTCAGGAGGAGCTGTTCGGCGCTGATTTTTTGAGCGCGCCTGCTGCTCCTGATTCCTCCACGACTCCTACCAGCACCGCCCAGTCCCCCACCGCTTCTTCCCCGGATTTCCTGGAGGCGGCGCCTCACGAGCCTTTTGCCCCGCAGTTGGCGGCGGGCCCGGTGACTCTGCTGCCGGAGCATCCGGTGGTGCGTGTGCTGATGCGTGAATGGCTGGCACAGGCGCGCGCTATTAGCGCGTCAAGGCACCCGGAGCGACTGCGTCTTTTGGCGGCGGCTGAGTCTGCCGGTGCATTGGTGGCGGCTGAGATTGGCTATTACGGCATCCCGTTTAATGTGCAGGCGCATCATGAGCATCTGTGCGAGTTGTTGGGTCCGCGCTCGGTGCCCGGGGAGCGTCCGCAGAAGATGCAAGAGTTGGCGGAGCAGATTCAGCGCATGCTGTTTATGCCGTCGTTGAACCCGGATTCGCCGCAGGATCTTTTGCGTGCTCTGCAGTCTGCGGGGGTTTCGGTGAAGTCTACGCGTTCGTGGGAGTTGAAGAGTTGGGCGGATGCGATTCCGGCTCAGCGGCAGAAGCGTTGGGCGCTGATTGACCCGATTCTGCGCTATAAGAAGCTGTACCGTATTTGGACTGCTAACGGCTGGACCTGGGCTGATACTTGGGTTTCCGAGGGTGCGTTCCGCCCGCATCTTGAGGTGGGCGGCGCCGCGACCGGGCGTTGGGGCGCTTCCGGCGGTGGTGCGTTGCAGCTACCTGCGGAGATTCGTCAGGCGGTGCAGGCGCCGGAGGGTCAGGTGCTGACGGTGACGGATGGCTCGCAGATTGAGCCGCGTATTTTGGCGGCGTTGAGCCGTGATGAGGCGCTCGCTTCGGCGGGTCGTGGCGCTGACCTGTATGCGGGTATTGCCGAGCTGGCGCGCATGAAGGGTGTGGGTTTGACGGAGCGTTCCCACGCGAAGGTTGGCATGTTGGCGATTATGTATGGCGGCCGCAGCGGTGAGATTGGTGCCCTGTTGCCGCATGTGGCGGCGCTTTTTCCGCAGGCGATGGACTTTACGGAGCGTGCCGCGCGCATTGGTGAGGCGGGCGGGCAGGTGACGACTTTTTTGGGTCGTACGTCCCCGCCGGTGGATGAGCGTTTCCGTGAGATTGTGGCTGATCGGTCTTCGCCGGCGGCTGAGTCGCGTGCGGTGTCGACTGCGCGTGCGCACGGGCGTATGACCCGCAATTTTATTGTGCAGGGTACGGCGGCTGAGTGGGCTCTATGCTGGATGGGCGCGGTGCGTTCTCGTCTGTTGTCGGAGCGGATTTTTGGTATGCCGATGCGCACCCGCATTGTGTATTTTTTGCACGATGAGCTTCTGCTGTGCGGTCCCGACCTGGAGGCGGATCGCGTGGAGCGTATCGTGCGTGAGGGCGCTGCGGAGGCGGCGCGTCTGCTCTTCGGTCGGGTGCCGGTTGATTTTCCGGTGTCGGTGGTGCGGGTGCGCAACTACGCCGAGGGTAAATAATCTGCGGTAAATAATCAGCCGCGCATAAGCGGCACCGTACAACAAAAAATAGGGGTGGCAGGTAGCTTCGTTCAAGCTACCTGCCACCCCTATCTGCACCCTATATCCGCTAGTCAAGCGCTTATTCTGCAATGAGCTTTACTCCTCGTAGCCGGGTGCCGGGCGCATCTTTTTCTGATCCCAGGGCACGGTCCAGCCGAGCGAGTCGAAGATCCGGTCCAGCAGAATTGCGGTGAATCCCCAGACGGTGAATTCTTCACCGCCGAGCATGCGCACCTCGAAGGCGGGGGTGCGGTGTGAGGTGCGGCCGCGTTTGACGTAGGCGGTGTGCCGGTTGGCGGGGTTGAGCAGGTCGCGCACGGGCACGCGGGCGATGAGCGCGGACTCGTTGTGGTCGACGACCTCGACGGGTACGGGGCTGTTCCACCAGCCGATGACGGGGGTGACCATGAAGTTGCTGATGGGTAGCGGCAGGGTGTGTAGCTGGCCTAGGATCTGCACGCCGGCGGGGTCGAGCCCGGTTTCTTCGACCGCCTCGCGCAGGGCGGCGATGTGGGCGACGGGTTCGCCGGTGGTTTCGGCGAGCGCGTAGTCTTCGGGGTCGATTTTGCCGCCGGGGAAGGCGGGCTGACCGGCGTGTGAGCGCAGGGTTGCGGCACGTACGAGGAGCAGTACATCCAGGTCGGCGCTGACGTTTTCGGGGCAGCCGTCAAATTTGCCGGTGGAGGGCGAGTTGTCAAGCACACCAAAGAGGATCAGCACGGCGGCTTCTTTGCTGAGGGGGCTGGCGGGTGCGCTGCGCAGTAGGGCTTGGACGTCAAATTCCACGCCGCCCTCTGCGAGAGCCGCCAGTGCCTGCTGGGCGGGGTGCTGTGCATCCTGCCCAGCCTGTTCGGGTTGTACCGACTGCTCGGGTGCGCTCATCTGTGTACCTCTCTTCTGCGCGGCTACATTCCGGTTCGGCTTAGTCGCCGTTAGGCGCTGAGCGGGTAGCCTTCTGCCATGAGTTCGCGGCGGGTTGCGCCCTGCAGGAATCGCAGGTGCAGGTCTTCTCGGCCGGGTGCCATTTCGTATTTCATGAGTTTACGTGCTGCTTGTTCGTTCGTTTCCCCGGCGCCATAGGACGGGCAGAGGTCGGCGACGGGGCATACGCCGCAGGCGGGCTTTTTGGCGTGGCAGATGCGGCGGCCGTGGTAGACCATGCGGTGTGAGAAGAGCGTCCAGTCTTTGCGTTCGATGAGTTCGGCGACGTCTTTTTCGACCGTCTCGGGGGCGTCGGCGGTGGTGAATCCCATGCGGCGGGCGAGGCGTCCGAAGTGGGTGTCTACGGTCAGTCCGGGCACGTCGAAGGCATTTCCGAGGACGACGTTTGCGGTTTTGCGGCCGACTCCGGCGAGTTCTACAAGCTCTTCAAGGGTTGAGGGTACCTGCCCGTTGTGGCGTTCGACGAGCTGCTGGGAGAGGGTGACGATGGAGCGTGCCTTGGCGCGGTAGAAGCCGAGGGACTGAATGTAGGGTTCGACTTCTTCGGGGCGTGCGGAGGCGAGCGCGGCAGCGTCGGGGTAGCGTGCGAAGAGCGCACCGGTGACGGAGTTGACGCGCACGTCGGTAGTTTGCGCCGAGAGCACGGTGGCGATGAGCAGCTCGAAGGGGTTGTCGAAGTCGAGTTCTGCGACGGCGTAGGGGTAGGTTTCGCCGAGGATGCGGTTAATCTTACGGGCGCGGCGCACGGTGGCGAGGTGGCTTTCGGGTGCGCGTGCCTTGAGGCGGCGGGCTGCGGCGGCTGCCTTGAATTCGGGGACGAAGCGAATCTGCAGGAGCGATTCGTTGTTCTGTGCCGCGGTGTTCTCTACTTCGGTGCGGGTGGCGTTCTCGGTCATAGCGCGAGGTTACCGGGCTTTGGGTGTGTGCGGTAGCGAGGTTCACCGTACTTGGCGCGCGGCGTTTCTCTCCCCTGTTTCTTTCCCCTCCCCGTCATTTTCTGGGCAGTTCGCGTCGGCTCCTGCTGTGCGGGCGTTCGCTGTGCCACACTGGTTTTATGTCAGATACGATTTTTGTGCTTAATGGACCGAATTTGAACCTGCTTGGGCAGCGCCGCCCCGAGGTGTACGGCTACACCACTCTGCACGATATTGAGCGTATGGTGCGTGAGCGCGCAGCGGATCATGGTTTTGATGTTGAGTTTATGCAGTCGAATCATGAGGGTGCGCTGGTGGATGAGATTCAGCGTGCTCGTACTCGTGGCGCGGCGATTATTATCAACCCGGCGGCGTACACGCACACGTCGGTGGCGCTGCACGATGCGCTGGAGGCGGCTGAGCTTCCGGTGGTTGAGGTGCACCTGTCGAATGTGCATCGTCGCGAGGAGTTCCGTCATCATTCGTTTGTATCCCCGCAGGCTACTGCGGTGATTGCTGGCGCGGGTGCGTACGGCTACGTCATGGCGGTTGATTTCCTAGCGCAGCACCTCGCGGAATAGCAGCGCAGCACCTCGCTGAATAACCCAGTGCACCATCTGGCGGAATAGCCCCGCCTACCCCCCCTTGTTAAACAGTTCAGGCTCCCGTTCCTCGCTAGAGGTTCGGGAGCCTGAATGTTTTTGTTAGCTACTTGCGGCAGGTGCCGGTGGAGACTGCGGCGGTGTTGTCGCCGCCTTCGGCTAGTGCCTGCTTGAGGGTGCTTGCGGTGATGGCGTAGCCGGTCTGGCCGGTGGTTGCCCTACCGAAGATCACGCCGATCACGTTGCCGTTTTCGTCGAGGACGGGGCCGCCGGAGTTGCCGTGCTGCACGTCGGCTGCCAGCTGGTAGACCTGGCGCATGGCGTTGGCGCGGCCGGTGTCGGCGTCGATGGTTTGGGTGTTGCCGATGCCCTGCACGGTGGCGGGCAGTGCCTTGAACGGGCCGCCCTTGGGGTAGCCCATGAAGGTTACAAGGCTACCTGCGGTGGCGTTGGTGCCGATGGTCAGCGGTTCGAGCGGCAGCTTGGGCACGCTGATGAAGGCGAGGTCCTGTTCGGTATCCATGTAGACGACGGTGCCGGGCCAGGTGCGGCCGCGGGAGTCCTGCACGACCGGGGAGGTCACGCCGGCGACCACGTGGGCGTTGGTGACGACCAGGCCGTTGTCCGCCACGAAGCCGGAGCCGGTGGAGGTGTAGCCGCACTGCTCTGCGGCACCCAGAATCTCAACGACGGAGGCAGCCGCCCGGTCCAGTGCCGCGGATTCTACGGTCTGGGTGGGGGCGCTGGTTTCGGGGGCGATGAGCTGGCTGACTTCCGGAATGGTTCCGAAGGCGAGCACGTCATTGCGTACCGTGTTGATGCGGTCCTTGACGACCTCGGGGGTGGAGGCGACCATCCAGGAGAGGGTCTTGGAGTCGCTGAGCGCAGTGTTGAGCTGCGGGATGGGCACGGTGCGCATGGAGATGGTCAGCACGACCATGACCAGGGCGCAGGCGGCGAGGTTCAGCACGCCGCCGAAGAAGCGTTCTACGCCCTTGAGCGGGGTGATGTCGGTGACGCGGCGGATGGTGCGTCCGGCAACGAGGCCGAGCCACTGTCCGATGGTCAGGCAGATGATGAGCACGCCGACGGCGGTAATGAGGCTCCATTGGGATCCCACGGATGCCACGGCGAGGGGCACGAGCCAGGCTGCGGCGCAGACGCCCAGACCCAGGCCGAGGAAGGTTCCGAGGGTGGTGAAGAATCCGCTGCGGACTCCGGCGAGGAAGTAGAGCAGCAGAATGATGGGGATAGCAATATCAAGCAGGTTGATGCCAGTCGTCACGACTAATTGCCTCCTTGGTGGGTAGAAATGGTCACGGTGTGCCCATGTGGTTGGTGCGGGCTGTGCCCGGTGAGTGTGGCGGCGCGTTAACACCCAGTGGTGGATGCGGCGGGCTTGTGTTCCCGGGGTTTTGGGCTCGGGTTTCTGCCTCGTCGCATCGTACCGTGTGTAGAGGCGGTGCGCCTCCTGGTCATGAGGGTGTCTGCGTGCTTGGTACCGAAAAAAGTACACACCTGAATGCCTGATATTAGGTGCTGAACCTGTGGGTAAGCTTTGAATTTTCTCGGAAGAAATAACTTTTGCTGTAAAGCTCGCCCTATCGGAATGCACAAACAGCTTTTTTAGGGTACGCTCATATCAGTTGAATATGTCACACTAGCTTGAGCCTTCTCACATTTCAGATGTTGAGACGCATGGCACCGGTTCGGGCTCACTCACTGAACATTTACGAGCTTCGGCTCATCACCTCATATCTAGGAGAACTTTATGGATCTCGAGATCCTCCGTCGTACCCCTCTCTTTGCTAACCTCGACGACGCAGCTTTCGCTCTGCTGACCGATGACATTCAGGAGATTGACCTCTCCCGCAACGCTGTCCTTTTCTACGAGGGTGACCAGGACGATCAGCTCTTCGCTGTGCTCTCCGGTAAGGTCAAGCTGGGCCGTACCGCCGCTGACGGTCGCGAGAACATGGTCGCGATTATGGGTCCCGGTGATGTTTTCGGCGAGATGGCTCTCTTCGACCCCTCACCCCGTTCGACCAACGCTGTCGCTGTTTCTGAGACCCGCTTGGCTGCCATCAAGCACGAGTCTTTCAAGCGCGCACAGCAGCTGGACCCCTCGATTTCCGATCAGGTCATTAAGACTCTGGCTCGCCGCCTGCGCCACGCTAACGAGGCACTGGCTGACCTGGTCTTCTCCGACGTTCCCGGCCGCCTCGCTAAGGCCCTGCTGGACCTGGCTGACCGCTTCGGTCGCCCCGCGACCGACGGCGTGCTCGTTGCTCACGAGCTGACTCAGGAAGAGCTGGCACAGCTGGTTGGCGCATCCCGCGAGACCGTGAACAAGGCTCTTGCCGAGTTCGTTTCTCGCGGCTGGATCCGCCTGGAGGCACGCGCAGTTGTCATTCTGGACCTGCCCCGCCTGCGCCAGCGTTCCCGCTAAGGTCTCTTTGAGTTAGGGCATTCTAGGACGCCCACGCTGAAAGACGCACAGCTTAAATAGATCAGGAGCCGTTTCCCTCTGCATGGGGAAACGGCTCCTGATTTATTTAACGCTTCATCGTACGAGCGAGCGGATGCACTACCCTCTTAGAGCACGCCCGTTGCGCCGGTGTAGATGGAACCGGTGGTAGCCGGAACCACCTCGGTGAAGGAGAGCATACACGCACCGTTGTGGGTGACGAGCACGGGCTTCTTCACCTCAATATTGCGGCGCTTAGACAGCCAGGCCACGGAAGTCTGGGCCTTTGCCAGGGATTCGAGCAGGCACATCACGCCGGGGGTGATGAGCTGGTCGAGGGTGCGTCCCACCGTGTTGGGCTGGCCGATGCGGTCGCCTAGTTCGCTGGTGTCCTTGGCTTCGAGCAGTTCACGCACGTTCAGCCAGTCACCCCACACGCCCTTACCGAGCAGCAGCTTCGGGTCCTGACCCACAGGCAGAGCCGTGCTGAAGTAGGCGATGTCGTAACGCTTGAGGAAGAAGTCCGGCGACTGCCAGCGCGCCACAGGGCGCAACAGGTCGGCGCGCACGCTCAGACCACTGGAGGTCAAGAAGTGCGAGAAGCTCTTGTCCTGCGATGCGACCGCCTCGCGCCACGCCATGAGCTCGGGGGTGCTGGAGCGTTCCACCACGTCCTGGTCGTCCTCGCCAGCGAGCAGAATACCGGTCTCTTCGAAGGATTCACGCACGGCAGCCATGACGCTGCGGCGTGCCTGAGTTACGTCAGAAAAGTGGAACTGTTCTTCCCAGTATTCGGCGCCGGGGCCGACCCAGGAGGCCGCCTCATCATCACCGGGAAGAGCCGTGCCGCCGGGGAACGCAACCACGCCCAGCGGAGAGGTGCCGGGGCGGTAGGTCAGAATCGTTTCGAGGCCGTTGTCGCCGTCGCGCACAAAAATGACGGATGCCGCCTGGCGCATCGTGCAGCCGGTCGTGCCTTCGTTGCCGCATTCGCGCCAGCTTTCGGCGGCGGTGCGCATGAACTCGGGAATCGTGTAGAGACGCTGGATGCAGGAGGTGCGCGGGTTAGCCGCAGACTGGCGGCCGGTAAACATGCGGGGGCGTTCCACGCCCTCAGCCGGGGTGGGGGTGCCGAAGCGGCGTTCCTGCACCGGCAGGGGCAGAGTCTTGATATCCTGCGATTCGCCGGATCCGTGACCGTCGATACCGTTCACCGTCTTTTGGGCGCCGCTTTGTGCTGCCCGCTGAGCCTGGGCAGTACGAATAGCAGACAGCGGCAGTGCGCCGGTGTACAGATTAGACATATTCAACAATGATCTCGACCTCTACGGGCGAGTCCAGGGGAAGAACGGGAACGCCGACTGCGGAGCGGGCGTGCTGACCTGCCTCGCCGAAGATTTCGCCGAGCAGTTCGGATGCGCCGTTAATGACGGCGGGCTGAGCGGTGAAGTTCACCTCGGATGCCACGAAGCCAACAACCTTCACGACGCGCTGCACGCGGTCCAGGTCGCCGATGACGGATTTGACTGCCGCCAGGGCGTTGAGCAGGCTGATACCCGCGTACTTCTTCGCATTCTCGGGGGTCACGGAGCCTTCAGCGCCGGAGTCGGAAACCTTACCGGTTTCGGGCAGAGCACCCTCAACGAAGGGCAGCTGACCGGAGGTGTACACGTAGGAGCCGGACGTAACAGCCGGAACGTAGGCTGCAACGGGGGCGGGTGCTACGGGCAGTTCGTAACCGAGTTCGCGGATACGTGCTTCAATACGGGATTCAGTCATGATTACTCCAGAAGGATGGCGGGTGCTGGCACCCAAACGGTGATAGGGGAAATGCTGTAAATCTAAACGCTACTGATATTCAGGCAGCTGTTAAATGGCTAACCGGCGGTCTTCCTCATCTATTCCCGCGCTCCCCTAGTTATAGGAGGGCCGGGATAGCGAGGTGACCGCCGGGTACGTTGCTCTTAGTCAGCCTTCTCGCGCTTAAAGTAGGCGATGGGGTTGCCCTGAGTCGGAGCGACCATGTTCGACGCGGGGGTTGCGCCAGCAGGTGCGGATGCGCCGGGGAGAACAGTTACGAGCTCCCAGCCGTCTTCACCCCAGTTGTCGAGGATTGCCTTGGTCGTGTGGATCATCAGCGGTACAGTTGCGTATTCCCATTTCTTCATACCCTCTAGACTAGCTTTCAGGGTCGAATAAGTAAAAGGGATTTACTATGGTTTCGGTCAATGTCCGGCGCTTTTGGGGGCTTTATTCTCAGCGCTGAGGCGCCCACCTCCCTGTGGGGTGCCGAACCGGACTTCCTCTCACAGCTTCATGGGATAAACTGAATGAATGGCTTCATCTAAGAAAACCCGTGCGCGTCGCCGCCCGGGAGATTTTTTGCAGTTCCTCGCGTTCAGCGTGATTGCCGGTTTCCTTGCGGCAATTATTGTCGTACCCCCTGCCGTGAGCTTGGGTATGGTCACGAACGCGTCGATGTCATGGTTCCAGGACCTTCCTGACGACATTGCCGATGGCATTTCCTCCCGTCCTTCTACTATTTACGCTGCTGACGGCAAGACCGAAATCGCGACCTTCTTCGAAGAGAACCGTGAACCGGTCAAGCTGGATCAGATTTCTCAGCACATGAAGAACGCTATCGTCTCGGTGGAGGACCGTGACTTCTACAATCACGGTGCTGTCTCCGCTATCGGTATTGGTCGTGCGTTTCTGAACAACATCATTAACTCCAACAGCGGTCGCCGTCAGGGTGCATCTACCCTGACCCAGCAGTACGTTAACAACCTCATTGTTGACTCCGCTGTGGCTCGCGGTGAGGACGCTACCGCAACCCTGAACGGTAACAAGACCTACGCCGCAAAGATTCGCGAGATGAAGCTTGCGATCTCTATGGAGCAGAACAAGTCCAAGGACGAAATCCTTGAAGGCTACCTGAACATCGTGAACCTCGGTGGTTCGAACTACGGTGTTGAGGCTGCTGCACAGTACTACTGGGGTATTTCCGCTAAGGACCTGAACGTGGCACAGTCCGCCCTTTTGGCTGGTCTGGTGCAGGCACCGAACGTGTACGACCCGACCGTGAACCCCGAACTCGCCCGTGAACGCCGCGACATCGTTCTGGGCACCATGCTCCGCGACGGCAAGATTTCCGACAAAGAATACAGCGACGCCATCGCCAGCGACATTAAGCTCAACGTCCACACCAAGTCCCAGGGTTGCTCCCTGGCAGGCGACAAGGCGTTCTTCTGCCGTTATGTGGTCAACTACCTGCTGCAGGATGAGTCCCTCGGCGCAACCGCTGAGCTGCGTAACACCGCCATCAAGCGTGGCGGCCTGAAGGTGATCACCACCCTGAACCCCGAGGCTCAGACCGCGGCAAAGCAGGCTGTGGACTCCACCCAGCCGGCAGCAACCAACTGGAACGACGTGAACTCCGCGCTGACCAGTGTTGAGCCCGGCACCGGCCGCGTCATCGCGATGGCACAGAACACCGAGCTCGGTAGCCCCGCAGACGCAAACGACCACTCCAAGACCGAGTACAACTACAACGTTGATAGCGCCTACGGTGGTACCCGCGGCTTCCAGCCCGGTTCGACGTTCAAACCGATTATTCTGGCACAGTGGCTCATCAGCGGCCGCGGCGCTAACGCTACCGTGAACGGTACCCAGCTGTTCTGGCCCACCAGCTTCGGTTGGAACGCCAAGTGCTACGACGGCGGTAAGTACTACTACACCGGTCAGCCGAACGGCTGGTCCTACAAGAACGCAGTCAACGGCGGTCTGACCTACGGTACCGCTGCGTACGGTATTCGCCAGTCGTTGAACTCGTACCTGTACGGCATGCTCTCCCAGATTGACCTGTGCGATGTGCACGACCTGTCCATCAAGATGCACGCCCTGGACGGTACCGGCGAACCGCTACACAGCATCCCCGACCTGGGTACCAACATTGGTGGTACCAAGTACGGTATCTCCCCGCTGACCAGCGCATCCATGTACGCTATCTTCGCTTCCGAGGGTAAGTACTGCACCCCGCGCCCCATCGAGAAGATCACCAAGACCAACGGTGAAACCATGAAGGAATACCAGAACCAGTGCGAGCAGGTCCTGGATCCGGACATCGCGAACGGTGTCAGCTGGGTTCTGAAGGGCGTTATCCAGCCTGGCGGTTCCGCTTCTCAGCGCGGTATTGGTCTGCCGAACGGTTCGGCTGCGAAGACCGGTACGAACGATAACTCCTCCCAGACCTGGCAGGTTGGCTACACTCGTGGCCTGTCCACCGCGTCTTGGGTTGGTTCTAACAACCTCGGCTTCCGCTCCCTGAACGGTGTGGGCATTAACGGTCGAGTCCTCGAGTACGTCGATGGTGCAACCTACGCGGGTGCACAGTGGCAGTCGTTCATGAAGACGATGGCTCCGAAGTACAACACGAAGGACTTCACCACCCCCAGCGATAAGATTCTGTCGTACAGCTAGAATCACAGCTCACCAGCTGAAGCCTGAAAGCCGATTGATAATGTGTGAAAACGCTGTCAACGCCCGCGTCCCCGTGGCGGTCCCCGGCGCACGCGGCTCCTCCCCGCTCCTGAAGAAGGTAGCGGGGGCGGTAGCCGCCACTGCAGCCTTGGGGGCCGCCACGGCGGCGTATGGGCACTTTATTGAGCTGAATAATTTTCAGCTCCGCACCGAGTCCCTGCCGGTGTTGCCCGCCGGGAGCCCCGACTTTAGGATTCTGCATATTTCGGATATGCACATGATTCCGGGCCAGCAGAAGAAGATTGACTTCATGCACTCGCTGGCTGCCCTGGAGCCGGATTTGGTGATGAACACGGGTGATAACCTCTCCCACGTGGACGGTATGGGCCCACTGCTGGAGGCGCTCGACCCGCTCATGGACTTCCCCGGCGTGTTTGTGCCCGGCTCGAATTGCTATTTCGCGCCGGTTTTCAAGAACCCGGCACGTTACCTGTGGCAGCCGCGCACCCCGCAGATGATTGAGGAAGGCTCGCGTGTAGCCCTGCCCATTGAGCGGATGCACGACGCCTTTGAGTCGCGCGGCTGGACGGGCCTGATTAACCGCTACGACACGCTGAACCTCAAGGGTCTGCGCCTGGAGTTCTCCGGTGTGGATGACCCGCACCTGCGTTACGATGAGCACCCCGGATTCGCTCCCGGCGCCTTCGATGAGGGGAACGAGCCGAGCATCCGTATCGGCGTGGCGCACGCCCCCTATATGCGTACCCTGCACCGCTTCGTGCAGGACGGTGCGCAGGCCATTTTTGCCGGTCATACGCACGGCGGTCAGGTCTGTCTGCCCGGCGGTCATGCCCTGGTCAGCAACTGCGATTTGCCGCCTTCGCGTGCGAAGGGTGTCAGTGAGCAGTCCGGTATTCCGGTTCAGGTTTCTGCCGGTTTGGGCACCTCTCGTTTTGCGCCGGTGCGTCTGTTCTGCCCGCCGGAGGCAATCCTGGTGACCCTCACGGCTCGCGATAAGGGTGAAGCCGACGCTTCGAAAGGTGGCCGCCGCTAATGTCTGAGGCTTCTACAGCACGCACGACTAAGCGCCGCCGTAATCCTTTCCTGGAGACGGCGAGCGAACCGACCCCCGACCCGATCGACTACGCGCACGGTCAGCGTGCCCCGCGCACCCTCGCCGCGTATGCACGTCCGATTCGTGTGCGCTGGGGCGTGGGCCTGCTCGTGGCATTCGGTGCCGGTGCCCTTGAGATTTCCATCCCGCAGGTACTGCAGATTATTGTGGATCATCTCTCGCAGAGCACCACCGAGAGCGCCATCTGGATTGCCGGCGGCCTGGTGCTTCTGCTGGGTATTGCGCACGCCTCCTTCATGTATTGGAGGCGCTGGCTGATTGTGGACCCGACCTCCACGATTGAGCTGTCCATGCGCATGAACTTCTTTGACCGTCTGCTCAGCGCCCCGCTTTCTCTGCTGGATCGTTGGCCCTCCGGTCAGTTGCTGACCCGTTCCATGAGCGATTTGGGGACGATTCGCCGTTGGTTGTCTTTCGGTATTGTTCAGATGCTGACTATTGTGGTGATGTTCCTAGTCGGTGGCTTCTTCATGCTGCGTTCTTCGCCGTCGCTCGCGCTGGTGTTCGTGGTGACCGTGCCGATTCTGGTGCTGTCACTGGTGAACTTCACCCGCAAGTACTACCGCGCCTCGCATGAGATTCAGCAAATGACGGGCGATCTTTCCACCCGTATTGAGGAGTCGGTGCGCGGTATCCGCGTGATTAAGGCGCTGGGCCGCTCCCCCGAGCAGATTCAGGAATACTCCGAGTCTGTGGATGCCCTGCAGGTGCGCGAGTACGGCAGGTCGATGCTGGTGGCTCGCGTTGCCCTGTACCAGGGCCTGATTGTGGGTGTCTCCACGGCGGTGGCGCTGGCTGTGGGCGCTTCGCAGGTTGCGGCGGGCACCTTGAGCCTGGGTGCGATGACCGCCTACTTTGCGGTGCAGACGACCGTGCTCAGCCACGTGACGCGCTCGACCGCGCTGATGTCTGCCTATTTGAGCTATAAGGTGGCATTGGAACGCCACAACGAGGTTATGGACGAGCCCGGCTTTGAGGCTGTGCCGCTGGTTCGTGGCTCCGTGGCTGTGTCTGGGCCCGAGCACCCGCAGGGTGCTTCTGATTCGTCAACAGTAGCTGGAGTGTCTGCCAAGGGCGGCTCCGGGAAGGAAACTATGCAGTACCCCAGCGGTGGCGCAGTATCTGTCACTTTCGATCACGTTCAGTTCAGCTACGACGCTGCCAAGGCGCCGGCTGAGGCTACCACTGAGGCGAATTCTGAAGTTGCTTCTGAGACGAAGGCACCCGAGGTTTCCGTGCTGAAGGACGTAAACTTCAAGGTCTTCCCGGGTGAGATTCTAGCGCTGGTGGGTGCAACCGGTAGCGGCAAGTCGACCGTACTGTCGCTGGTTCCGCGTTTCTACGAGCCGACCTCCGGTTCCCTACGTTTTGGCACCCGAGATACCGCCGACATGTCCATTGAGGAGGTGCGAGCCCAGACCGCGTTCGTCTTTGAGGAGACGGTGCTCTTCTCCGGCACGGTTCGTGAGAACGTGCTGATGGGCGTTGCCGAGCAGTACGAGCACGGCACCGAGGATGAGGACTACCCCGCCGCAGAAGAGCTGGAGGCGACCCTCCAGACGGCGCTGCAGCTGGCTGCGTGCGATTTTGTGGCGGAGCTTCCGCAGGGTCTGGATACCGTCATTGGTGAGGAGGGTCTGAGCCTTTCGGGTGGTCAGCGTCAGCGTCTGTCGTTGGCGCGTGCCCTGGCGAAGCGCCCCTCCGTGCTGCTGCTGGATGACCCGTTCTCGGCGCTGGACGTGAACACCGAGGAGCGTATTATTACCGGTCTGCGTGAGGGGCTGGAGGGCCTGGGCGGCGCCACGACCCTGCTGACGGCGCACCGCCCCTCCACGGTGGCTCTGGCGGACCGTGTGCTGCTGATGGTTGATGGTGCTGTGGTCGCCGAGGGCACTCACACTGAGCTGATGGACTCTTCGGAGCAGTACCGTCAGCTGATGACGATGGAGGAGGGCTAATGGCCCATCATCGTCCGGCGGAGCCGCGGGAGCAGATGAGCCCGCAGGAGCGCGCGGAGACCCGTGAACGTTCGATGGCTCTGCTGCGCCAGATGTTGCGCCCTCACCGTGGGGCATTGGCTCTGTCGATTATTTCGGTGCTTTTGGTGTCGGGTTCCTCGGCGGTTGCGCCGATTCTGATTGCCCGCGTTTTGGATAGTTCCATTGAGCCGCTCAAGCAGGGTGACGTTTCTCCCCTGCTGACCCTGCTGGCGTTCTTTGTGGCGGCTACCGCGGTAACCGCGATTTTCTCGTGGGTCAACGTGGCGTACACGGTGCGTGTGTCGCTGGGTGTGGTGGTGTACCTGCGTAAGCGGGTGTTCCGTCACGCGCAGTCGCTGAGCGTGTCGTTCCATGAGCGGTACACCTCGGGCAAGGTCATTTCGCGTCTGACCAGCGATATTGATACGGTCCGCAGCTTCTTGGACAGCGGCATCAGCCAGTTGGCGATTACGTTGCTGTCCATGGTGATTTCTGCGGTCGCTATTTTCCTTCTAGATTGGCGTATTGGTCTGTTCATGCTGGTCATGGGCGTGCCGATTTACTTCTTGACGCGCTGGTTCCAGAAGGCTGCGGTGCCGGTTTTCCGTACGATGCGTACCGAGTCTGCGCATTTGACGAGCCGTTTTGTGGAGACTTTTACGGGTATCCGTGCGGTGAAGGCGTTTGGTGCGGAGGCGCAGATGCGTTATGAGTACGCTCAGGCGTCGGAGCGTTACCGCCTTGCGGTGATGGATTCCATTAAGATTTTCGGCGTCTACTCACCCGTGCTGATGCTTTTGGGCAATGTGTTTATTGCCGGTGCGTTGGTGCTGGGTGGTTATGCGGTGCTGGGCGGCACCATGCAGATCGGTACCCTGCTGGCGCTGGTGATTTACGCGAACCGTGTGTTTGAGCCGGTCATGCAACTTTCTGAGTTCTACAACATGTTCCAGTCAGCGATGTCTGCGCTGGAGAAGCTGTCGTCGTTCTTGGCTGAGGAACCGGAGGTTGCTGAGCCGGAGCATCCGCATGAGCGTGCTGTAGAGTCTGCCTCTGAGTCTAGTGCTGCTGAGGGCGCGTCCGGCACGGTTCAGGGCGCCCTGGTGGAGCTGGATTCGGCGGTCTTTGGGTACACTTCGGATCGTCACGCGCTGAAGGAGACGAGCCTGCGCATTGAGCCGGGTACGACCGTGGCGCTGGTTGGTGCTACGGGTGCTGGCAAGTCGACTATCGCTAAGCTGGTCGCTCGTTTCTACGATGTTTCCTCCGGTCAGGTGCGTATTGACGGCGTGGATGTTCGCCAGCTGGCGGATGCGCAGCTGCGCCGTGAGGTGCTCATGCTGACCCAGGAGGTGTTCCTGTTCTCCGCGTCGATTCTGGAGAATATCCGTATGGGTAACCCGCAGGCCTCCGATGAGCAGGTGAAGGCTGCCGCGAAGGCGGTGGGTGCTGATGCGTTCATTGAGCGTCTGCGTGAGGGCTACGAGTCGCAGCTGGGTCGTGGCGGTATTACCCTGTCGGCGGGTCAGCGTCAGTTGGTGTCCTTTGCTCGCGTGTTCTTGGCGAATCCGCGGGTGCTGATTCTGGATGAGGCGACGGCTTCGCTGGACATTCCGAGTGAGCGCGCGGTGCAGGCGGCGCTGCGAACTGTTTTGGCGGGGCGTACGGCGCTGGTGATTGCGCATCGTCTCTCGACGGTTCTGGGCGCGGATCGTGTGCTGGTGATTCATGAGGGCTCCGTGGTGGAGGATGGCTCCCCGCAGCAGCTGATTGCCTCCGGCGGTCGTTTTGCGGCGATGTACGCCTCCTGGGATGAGCTGAATCAGGTTCAGGAGGCTGAAGCCTAGGAACTTTATTTGCCTCTCCCCGACCGGTGGTGTGCCGCTGTGTTGCGTTCTGAATTTTTTTGGGTTATCCTAGGTGAGTTGCCTACGGTATTCGCTGATAGGTCAACATCGGGATGTGGCGCAGCTTGGTAGCGCGCGTCGTTCGGGACGACGAGGTCGCAGGTTCAAATCCTGTCATCCCGACAGATAGCCCCGGTCCACTGGACCGGGGCTTTGTCGTACCCGAAGTATTTCTGTTGCAGATGTTGAGCACATAGAAGCGACCCCCTCCCCGCGCAGGAACGCGGGCGAGGGGGTCGCTTTCGTTTTGAGTTCAGATTGCGTCAGCCGCGCCCGGAGATGAGGGCGAGAATCGCCTCCAAGGGGCCGCGACCGGCAATGGAGCGCGCCATACGCGACCAGAGGGTGCAGAAGCCCAGGGCGATAACAGCGCCGAGCAGCAGGAAGGCGCTCCAGTACACGGCGGTGCCCCAGCCTCCGGTGGCGACGTAGTGCTCGCCGACGGTGAATGCCTTGATGGTGGGTCCGGCGTAGATGATGATTCCGCTCAGCACAATGGAGGCGCTCAGCGACATCTGGCCCAGGCGTGCGATCGGGGTGAGCATTCCCGCCTGCGCGGAGAGCAGACGCGCGCATTCAGCCCAGAAGTACAGGGTTGCCGCCAGGTTCAGGGTGAGCAGCACCTGCGGGCTGTTGAGGAAGCCCAGCTCGGTGTAGGGGTTGAAGGTGCGATAGACGGCGAGCGCCAGCACGGCGAGCACTACGGGGATTGCGAGCTTTGCCTGCAGGTTATCGTAGAGGCGCACGAGCACGATGCCCAGGCACATGACCCAGATGAGCTGCGCGCTCTGCGCGTGGTTGACGCCGTGGTTTGCGAGGAACGGCAGCTGCACGGCGGTCCACGCATCTGCCTGGGCGGCTACGTCCATGAGGAGGGTGTAGGTCCAGGTGATGAAGGGGCTGGTGACTACCGCTAGCACTGCGATTGCCCACAGGGGCAGGTGCACGACGAATAGGGTTAGCAGGGTCAGTAGCGCCAGATGCACGAGCATGTCGAAGGGCAGGGAGTAGGAGAAGCCCTGCGCGGGTACGGTCACGCCGGCTTGCGGCAGGTAGGTGATGCCCTGCATGAGTGCCACGCCCAGCAGAAGTAGCGCGAGGAATCGCACGATGGTTCCGGCGAAGAGCTGCGGAAAGTTTGCGGTGCGGGCGTAGCGCCAGGCGGCGGCACCCAGGATTGCGGCGAAGAGCGGTTCTGCAGGTACGAGGGTCTGAGGGATCCAGAATTTCCAGGACACCGGGATTAGCTGCAGCCAGTATCCGAAGGGGATGAGCAGGCTGAGCACGGCGAAGGCGCGGGCGAGGTCGAGCCCGAGGTCGCGTCGGGTGCCTCCGAGGGAGGCGGCACGTGCCCCGCTGACGGTGGGGATGGGTTGTGTGCGCCCTGCTGCCATGTCCTCGCTCCTTGTAGTGCCGTATTTGAGAGTCTGTGCGCCCTGCTAGGGCTACGCCAGGGGGTGTGCCCTGCCGGGGTATCTGCCGCGTCCGGTGGTGTGTGCCGGATGCTCTGGCATAGGTGTTAAGTGTAACGGTGGAAGCTGTGTCTGTTCGGGTGGTGGCGCGGAGGTTTTGCTCTCATGCCGTTTCTCTGTCGGCTGCTGACCGGAGCCTCTCACCCCTGGTGAGTGCTGTTCAAGTGTTGTTGCACGAGGTTAGGTGTGTACCATTGGTACGTTCTTAAAGGTGGGGCAATCCAGCGGGCGCATGTTTTCGCCCCGTTTACTGTCTCAAAAGCGCCCCGCCTGCACACACCACGTTGAGGTTTTATGTTTTCGACTTTCTCCCCTCTGTTCCTGGCGGATTCGGGGACTTCTGGTGCTCTTCTTGCTTCGGGTACGACTCTGTCGGAAGGGTCGAGCCACGATAGCGGCCAGTTTGTGTCCATTTTCTGGATTACGTTGGTTGCGTTGCTGTCCCCGATTCTTTCGCGTCTGACGGGTAAGAAGATCCCTGATGTGGTCTTCCTGCTCATTTTTGGTCTGCTCATCGGCCCGAATATGCTCAACCTTGCCAGCAGTGAGGGCGGTATCCCGCTGCTGAAGGAGCTTGGTCTGGGCATGCTCTTTTTGATTGCGGGCTTTGAGATTAACGTGTCGTCGTTGCGTAGCCGTCAGGGTTATAGCGCTATTGCCACGTGGGTGGTGTGCTTTGCTTTGGGTATGACGGGTGCGGCGGTTATTACGTCGTTCTCGCATGAGCTGAATACGTATATTGCGGTGGGCGTGGCGTTGAGTTCCACGGCATTGGGTACTCTGCTACCGATGTTGAAGTCTCACGGTGCTGCCGGTACGCCGGTGGGTAATGCGGTGCTGGTGCACGGTGCTGTGGGTGAGCTTCTGCCGATTTTCGCTATCTCGTTGCTGCTGTCTTCGCGTTCGCCGGGCATGGCGATTGTGGTGTTGCTGGCGTTTATGGTGGTGGCGGTGATTACGGCGCTGATTCCTCACCGTCTGTTTGCGCATGTGCCGGGTCTGCGTCAGATTATGGCTGCCGAGGCGAATACGACCGGTCAGACGGTTCTGCGTCTTGCGATGTTCCTGCTGGCGACCCTTATCATGTGCACTGCCCTCTTTGATTTGGATGCGGTGCTGGGCGCCTTTGCGGCGGGCCTGATTCTGCGTACTCTGACCCCTCCGGCGGCTTTGCATATGATAACTCGCCGCCTTGAGGTGGTTGGTTTTACGTTCATGATTCCGCTGTTCTTTGTGGTCAGCGGTATGGGCATTGATGTCTCTGCTGTGGTGGCTAATCCTTTGGGTCTGCTTGCTGTGGTGGTGGGTATTCTGCTGTGCCGCGGCGTTCCGGTTCTTTTGGCGGAGCATTTCTTCGATACCCGTTCGGGGTTGACTACTCGCGCGCAGAAGGCGCAGTTGGCATTGTATTCGGCTGCGGGTCTGCCGATTATTGTGGCGGTGACGGAGGTTGCAACCAGTTCGGGCCTTATGGAGGAGTCCACGGCGTCGCTGCTGGTTGCTGGCGGCGCGCTGACGGTTCTGCTGTTCCCGCTGTGGGCATTGGGTATTCGTCAGGCGTTTGGTTCTGGTCAGCCGATTCAGCAGGAGCCGAGCCGTAAGGAGCAGATGAATGCGTTGAAGGCTCAGCGTAATGCTCAGACGAAGCTTGCCACGGGCATGATTCCGGTGGTTCGTTTGAAGTCGCAGCCTGGCTCCGAGCCCCAGCCTGATTCTGAGCCCCAGCCCGAATCTGAGTCCCCGGCTGATGCTCAGCCCGGTTCTGCCGAGGCTACGGGCACTTCCACTGGTTCTAGCGTTGCATCCCGAGCAGCCTCTCGGGCTGGGGCAAAGAAGCGTAAGGGTTCTGCGGAAAATACGGGTTCTGCAGAGATCTAGCAACGGCTACGGTACGGTTGCCTTCGGCGTTTCAAGGTCGGGTACGAACCGGTTTGAGCGGGTATCTCGCTTACAGTCACCACAACCTTATGTGGGATTGAATTTATAAAACCACACAATACCAGGCAGTTAAAGCCCTGCAAACCAACATGCATCCCACATATAGGATCAAAACCCACCGCATCCCCTCTTGAGGCTGCGGCGGGTTTTTTGCACCCGAAAGACCCTATAAACCGCGGAAAGATGAGAATCTTCCTTAAATTCGGATTTTTTATGCAAATATTACAGAACATGACGTGTCTTAGCTTTCACGACTGACACTTTGTCCTATAAAATTGAAAGCGGACAGGGATTTTCCCTAAAACACACATAAACCAACATACATACACAGAGTCGCTTCCGCCCCAGCGGGAGCTGGAGCACCTCCCCTCTCACACACGGGAGGCGCCCCTTTCGGGAGTATCCGTGACGATACCCCCGGCGGCTCCCAACCACGGAGGAGGATCATATGGGTCAGAAAGGTAATTATTTCTAACCTCACATCTCAAAGGCCTCGCACTGAATCCTAAAGATTGTCTGCACACACAGTCATTTCCGAAGGAAATATCATGCACCAACTACTCCTCACCGCGAGCACTGGTGGCGTAGAGCTGGACTTCCCGGCCTGGCTCCGAATTACGCACTTTATCAACTTCATTATGATGGGCTTCCTGATTCGTTCAGGTTGGGAAGTTCTCGCCTCTCACCCCCGCCTGTACTGGAACAACCACTGCACCCCGGGTTCTGAGTGGATTAAGTTCACCAAGGACAAGGTCCCTACCACCCCCGGCGCATTTACTGCGCGCGATGACCAGCGCACCCTGTCTCCCCTGATTTCTCTGCCCGGTAAAGCCCAGATTGGTCTGGGCCGCGCATGGCACGCGCTGGTCACCGTCATCTGGATCGTTAACGGTCTGGTATATGTCTCCCTGCTGTTCCTGACCGGTCAGTGGCGCCGCATCGTCCCGACCAGCTGGGACATCATCCCGCAGGCGTGGGAATCCATCCAGATTTACGCTGGCTTCCAGATTCCCTCGATTGAGCACTTCCAGCCGTACGACGCTCTGCAGCAGATCATGTACTTCACCGTGGTGTTCATCGTGGCACCGCTGATGATTGCAACCGGCCCGATTATGAGCCCGGCATTCTGCGGCCGCTTCCCCGGCTACGTGCGCCTCTTCCGTAACCGCCAGACCGCACGTTCCATCCACTTCCTGGGCATGGCGTTCTACTGCGTCTTCACCGTCATTCACGTGGCGCTGGTGTTCGTGGTTCACCCCCAGTACAACATCGCCCACATGATGCTGAACAAGCCCTACAACGAGGTCGACGCAGCACAGTTCGCTCAGGCAGTCACCATGCTCATTGGCGGCATTGTCTTCGCTGTGGCACTGTGGCTCTTCGCTTCGTACTGGTCCCTGCGCGACCTGCGATTCACCCAGACCTTCATTTGGGGTCTGACCCAGCCGATTCGTAACGTCCTGCTGGACCGTATCACCTCCCGTCAGGTGCAGAAGAAGACCTTCACCGATGCCGACATCTCGCCCTTCCACTGGGTTAACACTCGCCCGCCGACAGAGCGTGAGAGCACCGAGTGGAACCGCCTGAAGGAGCACGAGTTCGTTGACTACCGCCTGGAGCTGGGCGGCCTGGTGAAGGAATCCAAGTCCCTGAGCATTGACGAGCTCAAGCAGCTGGGCAAGGAAGTCAACATCACCATGCACACCTGCATGCAGGGTTGGACCGGCATCGCCAAGTGGGAGGGCGTGCGCCTGCGCGACGTTCTCGCACTGGTCGAGAAGACCGACGAGGCACGCTACGTTATGGTGACCTCCTTCGGCCACGTGGGCCACACCTACGACGGCCGCCCGACCGAACCCTACTACGAGTGCCTGGACATCTCCATGGCAATGGAAGATGAGACCATCCTGGCGTGGGGCATGAACGACAAGCCCCTGCCCGATGTGTACGGTGGCCCGCTCCGTCTGCGTGCGGACTCCATGCACGGCTACAAGATGGTCAAGTGGGTTCAGAAGATCGAGTGGATCAAGGACTACCACGATGTTGGCGATGGCCAGGGCGGTAGCCGCGAGGACTCCGGTCTGCAGCACTTCGACGCACGCGCCTAAGCACCCTCACGGGGCGCTACGACGCTAACCGTCGATACACCACCCTATAAAGCACAGAACGGTGGCGGGAAACATGGGCCCGCCACCGTTTTTGTGCGCTCATGACTGTCGCCTCGCTTCTGCAGCTAGAAGCCGCGAGGACATAAAGAAACCGCCCGGGAGCCTTAGCTCTCGGGCGGTTTCTTTAGAGGTTCGCCTTCTGGTGCTTTACCTTAGGCGTCGTAGATGATGACGTCCAGGGTACGGGGGCCGTGCACGCCCTCCACGCGGATCAGCTCGATATCACTGGTTGCCGACGGACCGGAAATCATGGTCACGGGGCGGGTGTAGGTGATACGCTCGATCGACTCGGGAACCAGCTCCACCACGGTGGAACGGGGCACCACGCAGATGTGGTGGTCGGGCACCAGGGTGATGGCGCGGCGACCCTCATCGGGGTTGGTGTTCAAGAAGATCGTGCCGGTCTCTGCGCAGGAGACGGTCGAACCGGTCACCACAGCGTCAACTGCGTCCAGTTCCTTCAGGGACAGGCAGCCGGGCTTGAGGGTGCTACCGGAGTCGGTGACGCGCTTGCGGTCAGCGGTGTCAGCCGGCAGCCACTCCATGTTCAGGCCCTCGGGAACCACGTAGGTGGACTTTTCACCCAGGCGTTCTGCGATGACCTCGGAGATGTTCTCCTTGTTCGCGTGGAACACGTTTGCCTTGTAGTCAATGAGGCGGTCGACGAGCATCTCAATGGTCTGCTCTTCGTTCAGCTCGCTGACGCGGCGGTAGTTACGTACGGGCTCGGGGGCGACGGGTGCGTCAGCCAGGGACGAGCGGATACGTGCGAGGATATCTTCCTTAGCAGAGGACATTAGTTGTTCTCCTTAGCTTCACGGGCTTCCTGAGCAGCCTTAGCGTTTGCAGCCGCTTCAGCTGCCTTACCCTTGTTAGCCTCGATGAGGGCCTGAATGTCAACGCGCTGTGCGTTATCGCGTGCCGGAGCCTGACCCTTCTCCTTCTTCCACCAGTTGCGGAAGGATTCCTTGGGGGGCTCGGGGATGTCGCGGTAAGCGGTCCAGCCGCCGACGATACCGGGAACAGCGGTGATCTTGTGCTTGCGGCCGGTAATAAGGCGGGACATGGGCAGACCACGTTCTGCAATCGACATCATCTTGCCGGAGGTGAAGAGCTTCTTCGCGCCGAGCATCATGCCGTCCATCTGCGAGAAGGGAGCCTTCTTGTTGCCCTCGAACTCGCGGACAGCGTGCTTGGACTCGACGTCCTTAGCGCGCAGGTGCACGAGGACCTCGGGGAAGTTAATCTTCACGGGGCAGACCTCGTAGCATGCACCACAGAGGGAGGATGCGTACGGCAGGGAGTTGTTCTCTGCAGCCTCGATACCGGAGAGCTGCGGGGACAGGATCGCGCCGATGGGGCCCGGGTAGGTGGAGCCGTAGGCGTGACCGCCTGCGCGCTCGTACACGGGGCACACGTTCATGCAAGCGGAGCAGCGGATGCAACGCAGTGCCTGGCGACCCAGCTCATCAGCCAGAACGGCGGTACGGCCGTTGTCGATGAGGATGACGTGCATATTCTGCGGGCCGTCACCGGGGGTCACACCGGTCCACATGGAGGTGTAGGGGTTCATACGCTCACCGGTGGAGGAACGGGGCAGCAGCTGCAGGAATGCCTCGTAGTCCTGGAAGGTGGGCAGAATCTTCTCAATACCCATGAAGGTAATGAGGGTGTCGGGCAGGGTCAGGCACATACGGCCGTTACCTTCGGACTCCACGATGGTCAGGGTACCGGTCTCAGCAATACCGAAGTTGGTGCCGGAGACTGCCACGGTGGTGTTCAGGAACTTGTTGCGCAGACGGTTACGCGATGCCTCTGCCAGTTCTGCCGGCTCATCGGTGATGTCCGGGTTAATACCCTCAATTTCGCGCAGGAAGATGTCGCGGATTTCGCGGCGGTTGCGGTGAATTGCGGGCACCAGAATGTGGGAGGGGCGGTCGTGGCCGAGCTGGACGATTTCTTCCGCGAGGTCGGTCTCAATAGCGTTGATGCCGTTTTCCTCGAGGAATTCGTTCAGGCCGGTCTCTGCGGTTGCCATGGACTTAATCTTGATGATTTCGTCCACGCCCTGCTCGCGGATCAGGTCCAAAGCAATCTGGTTTGCCTCGGTGGCGTTGCGTGCCCAGTGCACGTGGCCGCCTGCGGCAGTGAAGTTACGCTCGAACTGTTCGAGCAGCTCGGGCAGGTTCGCCAGAACGTAGTTCTTGACGGACTCACCGGTGTTACGCAGGTCCTGCCAGTCGGGCACCTCTGCGGTGACGCGTGCGCGCTTGTTACGGATCGCGTGGGTCACGAAGCGCAGGTTGGCGCGTAGCTGCTCGTTCTTGAGCTCTTCCTTCGCGTACTTGGGGAAGGGGGTTTCTTCGAAAATGTTGCCCTCGCCGTAGTGAACGACCTTGGGCATACCAAGCTGAATAGCGGTCATGAGGTCTTATCTTTCCTTAGCCGATCGAGAGCTCAACACGCTCGGAGTTGATCTTGAGCGGGTTTTCCTTGGTGGATGCGAGGATCTCAGCGAAGTGGATGGTCTGAACGTCCGAGCCGCGACGCATCAGCGCACCGCCGATGTTCATCAGGCAGGAGCAGTCGCCGCCGGTGCAGACGGAAGCACCGGTTGCTTCAACGTTGTCTGCCTTGTCGTTGACCATTGCGCCGGAGACGTCAGCGTTCTTGAAGGAGAAGGTACCACCGAAGCCGCAGCACTGGTCCATGCCCTCGAGCTGGGTGTACTTGATGCCTTCGACGGTGCGGACCAGGTCCTGCTGGCGGGTGCCCAGGCCGAGCATACGCATACCGTGGCAGGAGCTGTGGTAGGTGACGTGCTCGGGGAAGTAGGAGCCGAGCTGCTCGGCGGCGTTGGTGATGCCGAGGATGTCGATCAGCAGCTGGGAGAGCTCGAAGGTGCGGGAAGCGATCTGCTCTGCCTTCAGAGCCAGTGCTTCGTCGCCGCGGCTACGTGCGACCATTGCCTGCTGGTGGCGCAGGGAGCCGACGCAGGAGCCGGAGGGCGCAACAGCTACGTCCCAGTCCCAGGAGTCGAAAGCTTCAACGTGGTTCTTGATGACTTCGTAACCGTCATCGAAGTAGCCGGAGTTGACGTGCATCTGAGAGCAGCAGGTCTGGTTCGGGGGGAAGACAACCTCGTGGCCCAGGCGCTCAAGAATTTCGACGGTGGCGCGTGCTACGCGGGGGTACATGCCGTCAACGATGCACGTGGAGAAGAGTGCAATGCGCATGACTTGTCCGTCCTTTCCTCTGTGTTCAGAGTTTCTCGGTCTCACCGCCTGCGTCTGGGGCAGGCGGGGCACAGTCCGAACAAGTTCGGTCTTCCAAAGAAGCGACTCAGATGTATTGAGTCGGGGAAGCTGGGCCGGATGGTTCCGGCTAATGTGCGCGCCCCAAGTGGAGGTGGGATGCGGTGGGATCAGAAACCGTGGTGATGTCTTTTATCTTTCTAGCCATTTAACACCGTTGGGCGGCTTTTCTCTAGTTGGAATAGCACATACTTTCCTTGTTAAATAACCGGTTAGGTCGACCTGACCTTAAGGTATATTTCCCTACCTTCCGGTACATGTGACCTCATCTCCCATGCATCCCCCGTAAGACCCCTATATTCTTTTCGCAGATTGAACATTTATCAAACACACAGAAGTGGACCATAAACCCCCTAGAAATCCGCCGTTCTGAAGATTTTATGGTTGTTTTATGGGGCTTTTCCTTTTTAAAACAACATTCTTTTCGGGTATATGCGTCCAAATGAAGACTCTCCCCTGGGTAAACCAATGACCCATACACCCAACTCGTGATGTATCTGAAAATATTCGAGTTTCAGAACCTGGAATTAACTATCAGAACCGCAATATTTCGGCAGTTTCACTGGAAGCGAGCCCAGGTTCCGGTCGCCTTCCACAAAAATGAGTCAGGTCACTTTTGGTGAAACACCACATTATCCGGTACTCTTCTAAACATGCGATCAATGGTCTGACCACATCCCCGCATGGGAAACAATGACCCGTTCCCCAGCGGGATTATCTATGGTCTGACCACACACAAGACACACCCTGAACCAAAGGAGTTCCAGTGGAAACTTATACCGCTGTAACCAATGCAGTGGGAGGTAGCCTCGGCCTCAGCGCGCTCGTGGCAACCATTCCCCTCCTCACCTTCTTTGTGATGCTACTGGGCGTTAAGGCACGCGCTCACTGGTCCGCACTCGTGGCACTGGCAGCATCCATCCTCGTAGCAGCGCTGGGCTTCCACATGCCCGCTGACCTCGCCGGCCTGAGCGCCGTCCGCGGCGCCATCTACGGCCTGGTCATCTGCTGGGTGATTCTGGGCGCCATCTGGTTCTACCAGATCACCGTTCTCTCCGGTCGATTCGAAGACCTGCGCCGCGTCTTCGACCGCCTCGGCGGCGGCGACCTGCGCATCCAGGCTATCCTCATCGCATTCTGCTTCGGTGGTCTGCTCGAGGCACTGGCTGGCTTCGGCGCTCCCGTTGCAATTACCGCAACCATGATTCTGGCACTGGGCGTCAAGCCCCTCAAGGCTGCTATCACCGTTCTGCTCGCTAACACCGCACCCGTGGCATTCGGCGCGGTTGCTGTCCCGATTACCACCGCAGCTGAAGTCGGCGGCAAGGACCCACACGTTATCGCAACCATCGTTGGTCACCAGGCTCCGTTCCTGGCAATGCTCGTTCCGCTCATCCTGCTCGTCATCCTCGACGGCATGAAGGGCCTGAAGGACGCTTGGCTGCCCGCACTGGTCATCGGCGTTTCCTTCGCTATCGCACAGTGGGTCACCGCCGCTACCCCCGCATACAACCTGACCGACGTTGTTGCCTGCATCGTCTCCATGGGCGTTGCCGTGATCTTCCTGCAGTTCTGGAAGCCGCGCGGCGTCGCAGGCGTTCGTGAACGCTACGGTCTGCCCGCACAGGCTGAAGAGAAGGAAGCTCTGCCCGCCGTTCGCGTCTGGATGGCACTGCTGCCCTACGTCATCGTCGTTGCAATCTTCGGTGTTGCTAACCTGCACGCTGGCCTGAAGGCATGGCTGAAGAGCTTCGTCATCAAGATTGATATCCAGGCTCTGAGCTCCCGCCTCGTCACCGCTGACGGCAAGCCCGTCAAGGACGCTGTCTACAACTTCGCGTGGATGTCCAACCCCGGCACCCTGCTGATCATTTCCGGTCTGGTTGTTGCTGTGGTCTACTTCTTCTTCAACGAGAAGGGCCGCTACGCCTTCAAGTTCCCGGCAATCTTCACCGAGTTCGGTTCCGTTGTCTACCGCATGCGCTGGTCCATCCTGACCATTGCTTCGGTTCTGGCACTGGCATACGTCATGAACTTCTCCGGTCAGACCATTGCTATGGGTACCTTCCTGGCAGGCCTGGGCACCGTCTACGCGTTCCTCGCACCGGCTCTGGGCTGGATCGGTACCGCTGTGACCGGTTCGGACACCAGCGCGAACGCACTGTTCTCCAAGCTGCAGGTGTCTGCTGCTGAGAACCTGCAGCACGCAGGTATCCACGGCGCAACCCCCGAGCTCATGCTGGCTGCTAACACCACCGGTGGTGTGGTCGGTAAGATGATCTCCCCGCAGTCGCTGGCTATTGCTGCTACCTCCGTGGACATGGAAGGCAAGGAATCCGACATCCTCAAGGCTGTCCTCCCCTGGTCCTTCGCTATGCTCCTGTTCGTCTGCGTCCTGGTCTTCCTGCAGACCAACGTGCTGTCCTTCATGATTCCCTAATCTGAAGCTCAGGTTTTAGAGAGTTCCTGAAGCATCCGCTTCACGAACAGTAGGACATTCGCCCCGGTTTGACCGGAGGCCACAGCGGGGCGGCGTACCTTTCCGGTATCGCCGCCCCGCTTTTTATGCCCCTTATGACTCGATAGGTTGCCCCAATAGTTTGGGAGAACATGCTGAGTCGAGACTTCTTTTCGTTATCCGCCTCGTTATCAGGAGAGAGTATGCCTCGTTCTTTTGACGACACCCAGCCTGCAGAGGCGCCCCCTGTGGTTGAGCGCCAGCCGATTCTGGCGGACCGCAGCTACAGCATCATTCTGGAGACCTTTGAGCGGCGCCTGCGCCTGGGTGAGTTGCGTGTGGGCGATAAGCTCCCCTCCGAGCGTGAGCTGGCGGCACGGCACGGTATTTCCCGCCCCTCGGTCCGTGAGGGCCTTCGGGTTTTGAACGCGCTGGGTCTGATTCGTTCCAGCACGGGTTCGGGACCGAAGTCGGGCGCGATTATCATTTCTGAGCCGTCGGATGCGCTCAGCTGGGCGCTGCGCATGCACATTGCGACCCGCAGCCTGCCGGTGAAGGACGTTGTCTCAACCCGCCTGCTGCTGGAGGGTCCTGCGGCGCGTGCGGCGGCTGCCGCGCCGGACACACCGGAGCGTGCGGCGGCGCTGGAGCGGGCGCGCGTGCATCTGGCGGAGATGGATGAGCAGATCAGCGATGAGCGCTTCCACTTCTGCGATACGCGTTTTCACTATGAGCTGTCGAAGCTCGGCGGCAATATTGTGCTTGATACGGTGATCGACTCTCTGCACATGGCGACGATGAGTTATGTGCAGGAGGCGGTTCCTTTCCTGAAGGATTGGGAGGCGGTCAAGCGCACGTTGCAGCAGCAGCATTACGGCATTATTGAGGCGATTGCCTCTCACGATGAGCAGGCAGCCTATGAGCGGGTGTGTGAGCACATTACGTGGTTTTATTCGCTATCTGACCGTGCTGCGGAGGAGCGGGCGCGGCAGCATCCGGCGCGGGATATTCTGCACGAGGATTTGTGCCACGAGAACGTACACGACGAAGACGTTCACGCCGGCTAGGCTTTGCCCCTCAACCCCATAAACCCACATACATAGCTAAAGGGCGGTGCCCCGGAAGAATGACCTTCCGGGGCACCGCCCTTATGCGCCGAGCAATTATTTCAGCGGGGCAATTATTGCAGGAGCTCAAGCGGCTGAACCTTCGTTGCCGCGTAGGCGGGCAATGCACCCGCCACGATGCCCACACCCAAGCCGAGGAAAGGAATCCCTAGGATAAGGGGCGGCAGAGATAGCGCCCATCCGTTGAGAAGGCACACAACCCAGGAACCGAGAATACCGAGGATGAAGCCTCCAAGAGCGCCCAGGGCCCCGAGGAGAGCCGCCTCCGCAAGGAAGCTGACCGCCACATCTCGCCGTCCCAACCCTAGCGCACGGTTAATGCCGATTTCCCGGCGGCGTTCCCAGACCGAAATCTGCATGGTCATCACAATGCCGAAGCTTGTCGAGACGATAAGAACCACCAGAATGATGGTCGTAAGAGTTCGACTGTCCTTCGTCAAGGAAGCACGAAGAGTCACCGGTGAAGGCGGAATCTCAATGTTTGTATCAACGGGGGCGCGCTGCGGATCGAGTACCTGCTTGAGCTGTTCCGCGACCGTATCTGCACTTCCTGGATTCACGATGACGTCCATACCGCGTTGCAGGGTGTGGGCTTGCGGCAAGAAAGTGGAGGTGGTCGGCAGGATAAGAGCGCTACTGAGAGCAGCGTTTTTACCGCCGTCACGGATAATGCCGAGCACGTAAGCTCGCATTCCGTTGACCTCAATCATGTTCCGCCCGGGCTCAGTACTGACCCCTAGCTCCTTCGCGAGGGCAACGCCCAGATAGACGGTAGGCTCACCGGGGCGATCACGGGCAGGTTCCGAAAAGTGCCCCTCAACAATGTGCGCACCTCGTGCTTTCAAACCTGCTTCTGAAACAATTGCGAGGGGTGTCTGTTGGCCCTCATGCCCCGGCCTGTTGACCTGCGGACGCGTTGTCTGCGTATCAATGGTGACTGTACCGGCAGCTTTGACCTCTGGAACTTGGTTAACGCGCCGGAGCAGTTCATCCTCCGGTATATCCCAGGCCTGCGGTTGGAGGCGCACACCGAGCCGGGTGGAATCGTAGCTGGCCAGCTGCGAGCTCGTATTGAGCGCCGATGACTCGCTGACACCCACCAGCATAATGATGGTGGTTGTTCCCGCGAGCATCGCCAGTACCGTGAGCAGGTTGCGGCGCCAACGGCGAACAACTGCAAGGAGAGCGTAGTGAAGGTTGTTCCTTAGCATCTATCCTCCCCTGACAACGGGTTCTTTGAGCGTTTGGTGGGCCGATTCTTCGGGACGAGTGAGTTCCGGGCTAACGAGCATCCCATCGACCATGTGTAGTTGCCGGTCGCAGCGAGCCGCGATATCAGGTTCATGGGTGATGATGACCAGGCTTTGCTTCTCCGCACGGCCGGCGAGGAGCAGATCCAACACCTTGTGAGAGTTTTCAGTGTCGAGGTTTCCTGTAGGCTCATCGCACAGCAGGATACGCGGGGCACAGGCTAACGCGCGCGCAACCGCGACTCGTTGCTGTTCACCACCGGACATATTGCGTGGAAGAACCTCCAAACGGTGCCCCAGACCCACCTGTTCGAGTGCCTGCAACGCACGCTGATGTGCCTGACGGCCCGGTACGCCGCGCATCCGGAGGGTGTGGGTAATGTTCTCGGTGGCGTTCAGATGAGCAATGAGGTGGTACGCCTGAAAGACGAAAGCGATGTGCTCACGGCGTGCCACAGTTCGCTCGGCGTCGCTGGCGGTGCCCATGTTTTGGCCCAATATTTTCAGCTCACCTTCAGAGGGCTGATCGAGTAGCCCGATGATAGAGAGGAGCGTAGATTTTCCGCTTCCGGAGGCGCCGGTAATGGCCACCGATTCGCCTTCATGAATGCTGAGGGTTGCGTTTTTAAGCGCCCAGGTGGAGGGCGGGAAGAAACGCGCAATATTGTGGCACTCGATATTAGGTTTTGTGGCGGTAGCGCTCGCGGGGAGGGCACGTTCTGTCTCGTGATGAGGCATTTTAGCGCTCCTTCAGCTTCACGACGGTACCTGCCTTGAGTTCTGCAGCGGGGTTGACGAGCTCGCAGATTCCGGCGGAGCACACACCGAGGGTGACGGGAACGCTCTGACCGTTGTCCAGGGTGATGGAGTGCGTTCCGTTTTCTTCGGTTTTGACGGCGGCTTCAAGCACCGCGAGGGCGTTTTCAGCGCCTCGGTTGAGAGTGACGGTTGCTTGAAAACGTGTTGATGCCGTCGTGTTTTCCGGCAAGTCGATTGTGATGGGGTAGCGTTTCCGTGCGTTAGCTCCCTGTGCGGAGGTATCGCTGTTAGGTCGCGCACTGTTCTGCGCACCGTTGGAAGCACCTGCGTTAGCGCCGCCGTCAGCGTTAGTTGAGCCTTCGGGTGTGAGGGCCGCGCCCAGGGTGCCTTCGAGCGGGCTTCCGTTATCGGTAAGAATCTGGACTTTCTGTCCTTCAGCGAGTTCATTGCTGAGAGCGCTACCGTCCGCGGAGAGTACCAGACGGTATCCACCCGCGGATAGGGTGCACAGCGCCGGAGTTGAGGTTTGGCCTTTGGTACCGCAGCTGTTGTCTACGGTGTATTCATTGCCGTCAGCGAAGAGGTATTCAGAGAGCGGCAGGGCAGTGTTGTAGCGTCCTTCTTCGGTTCGGTCAGTATCCCCGGGAGGGTAGTAGCCACGATCCAGGTAGAAACGGTAGACAGCGTTGGCGGTTGCTTCGCCGTAGTTTCCTTCCTCATCCCAGATACTGTAGCCGAGCGATTCTAGAGCTTCTTGGAGCTGTTTAACATCATCGCCGCGAGCGCCTACGGCAAGGTCGCGGTAGGCGGGAATACTACCCTTGAACGCAATGATGGGACGCTCATTGATAGTGGTGATAATTGAGCCGTTACTCAGCTGGGTACCCGCCTTGGCGCCGTCCCTGGTCACCACTCCTTGAGGGGTTCCTACGGTGTAGCTTCGGGCGGGTGACACGCTGACTTCTCCCGAGTAGGTGCGGGTAACAGTCTGCGTGCTGATTCGGGTTGTTAGTTGCGCGGCGCGGGACGGCTGCGCATTGGATTCAACATTGGTGCGTAGCCCCGTATTAAGTGCGTAGATGGAGAACCCGCCGGTGATGACGAGCAGAATGACGAGCACCGGAACCAGGTAGGCGCGTATGGTTGCCGTCGTGGCGGCGCGGCGGGGGTTTTCTAAACTCTGCTGCGTGTTCATGGGTTCACCTTTCTGCGGTGAAATATGGGGCGGGACTAGGGGTAATTGCTGAGGGTAACAACGTGGCGGGGGTTGAATAAAGGGGTGTATCCTCTGCTCTCATCCGCGGGTGAACGCGGTTGAGAGCAGAGGACCGGTAGAAAATTTTCGCTAGAAAATGTCCAACGAGGAATCAGCGTTTACTGGTTGCCGTTGGCTAGTTGCCGTTGACTAGAGCTGCGGCACGCTCCTGTGCCTGACGTTCAATATCGCGTACTTCAAGGATGAGCGGCTCATGCTCATTGAGCCAGGTCGCAGCCTTTTCGTAGTAGATATTCTGTGCCTTAGTCAGGATTCCAGTGGACTTTTGGCAGTTGTAGTCAGCATGAGCTAGGGATTGCTCTTCCGCATTGGCGGCGGCATTGGCTGCCTTATACTTACCCCAGATTTTCTGTGCGTAGCTGGGAGCATCTCCGAAGTGCTGGATATCGGTGTATCCGCTTTCTTTCATGCATGCACCGTAGGTGGTGTCATTACGGTAGTATTTCCCCATTTCTTCTACTGCGTTATTTTTGGATCCACCCACGATGAGCTCGTTAATGAAGTTGATGTATTTGAGGTAGTTTTCTGCTGAGCCAAAGACAGCCTCTGCCGCACGTCCCAGGCATGAATCTGTTGCCATGCCGGTCTGGGAACCGTTACTCATCGTGATGGTAACGGTTTTGCTGTCTGCGGCTTGGGGGTCGCCTTGAAATGCTTTCCGATATGCCGGGTTTTCCATCGCGGGTGCATTGCTGGAGCTAGCGTTGCCCTGCCGGGTGGATAAGTACCCTTGGGTGGCCGCTTCTTCGTTGGCGAAGTGGGCGTCACTCATCGCAAGTTCATGAACGGAGCTGCCGTCAATAATGTTCTGGCTACCGGAGTAGGTGAAGGACTTCTCACTCATGCACTTTTTGACCTCGTTGACGAGGGCCACGTTAATATCCGGGGAGGGATTCTCGTAGCTTGCCAGGACATTACGAATGTCTTGCTTAACTTCAACAGTGGTGGAGCAACTCGATACGCCTAGGCAACAGGCAATACCGATAAGGGCGAGGGGTGCGAAGGGCTTCTTTGCCATGAACTTCACCTTTCTCAAGCATCATTGATGGGCGAGAACCGGCAGTGATACGAGCGTATCGTGAGCCGATTACTAAGTATGATAGAGGACACCCCCTCCCCGCACAATAGACACACAAGATATATTTATGACGTATAGCACCTATAAGAATGCATGTAAAAGGGCTTATGAGTTAAAGGGCGGTGCCCCGGAAGAATGACCTTCCGGGGCACCGCCCTTTAGCTATCTCAAAGACTTATTTCAGCCCGAAATATAGAGTTTAGAACTTCGTGCCGGTCAGACGCTCATACGCCTCAACGTAACGGGCACGAGTCTTCTCCACAACCTCCTCAGGCAGGTGCGGCACGTTATCCGAACCGTCCCAACCCGCCTCCGGGGAACGCAGCCAGTCACGCACATACTGCTTATCGAAGCTCGGCTGGGCATGACCCGGCTCGTACTGCTGGGCATCCCAGAAACGCGAAGAATCCGGGGTCAGAACCTCATCACCCAGCGTGATCTCGCCGCGGTACGAATCAGTACCGAACTCCATCTTGGTATCCGCCAGAATAATGCCCTGCTCACGAGCAATCTTCTCCGCAGTGGTGTACAGGCTCAGGCTCAGCTCCTCCAGGCGCTCACCCACCGGCTGACCAACCTCAGCGTACAGCTCCTCACGGGTCACCAGCTCATCATGCTCACCCACCTCAGCCTTACCGGTCGGAGTGAAAATCGGGGTGTCCAGGCGGGAACCATCCACCAGGCCCGCAGGCAGCTTCACACCAGCAATCTCACCGGTCTCGTTGTACACAGCCAAACCCGAACCGGTCAGGTAACCGCGCACAATGCATTCCACCGGGAACATGTTCAGGGAGCGGCAAATCATTGCTCGACCAGCCACAACATCCGGAACGTCAGTGGACAGCACGTGGTTCGGAACCTGCTTAAGCTGCTCAAACCACCACAGGGACATCTGAGTCAGAATCTTGCCCTTATCCGGGATCTCGGTGGGCAGAATACGGTCAAAAGCGCTAATACGGTCCGAGGCAACAACCATAACCGAACCGGCACGCAGCTCAGCGTCATCATTGACGGTCAAGCCGGTAGCGTCAAAACGTTCCTCATTCGGAACGTACAGGTCGCGGACCTTACCGGAATAAATGTGAGTCCAGCCAGGGATTTCCAGGGGGTTAGAACGAGAAGTCATGAGAATTTCTCCTGATGAGGTGGTGTGATGTGGATGCAAAAAGTCTGTGTAATTACAATACCGCGACAGGCACGGCTCCCGATAGTGCCAAGCAGTCACCAATACGGCACAATCTTGAGAGCCCAACCTACCCCGGTCGCCGCCGACAGCACCCCGAGCTGAGGAAATGAACCCGGGAAAAGCTGAGGCGGCGAGGAATAAAGAAGCGAGTGGCAAAGAAGCGACCGGCTCCCCCACCCTCAAGCGGGGAAGCCGGTCACCTTAGGTTTTAGCCGCGCGGAGCGGGAATGTGGATGCGGTTCTCCACAGCCTTCAGCGCAATATCGGTGCGGTACTGCGCGCCAGCCCAGGAGATAGCGCGAACACCCTCGTAGGCGGCGTCGCGGGCGGCGCCCAGGTTCTCACCGAGCGCCACGACGGCCAGCACGCGGCCGCCGGCGGTGTGGATTTCCTCGCCGGAAACCACGGTGCCCGCGTGAATCACGTGCACGCCCTCCAGGGCGTTCGCCTCATCCAGACCGGAGATGACGTCACCCTTGCGGGGAGTGTCCGGGTAGTTCTCGGCAGCCATAACCACGTCAACCGCGGTGCGGGGATCCCAATCCAGCTCGGTACCCTCAGAAATTTCACCGCGAGCAGCCGCGCGCAGCAGCTGACCCAGCGGGGTGCGCAGACGCGCCAGAACCGCCTGGGTTTCCGGGTCACCAAAGCGCGCGTTGAACTCGATAACGCGCACGCCGCGGCTGGTCACAGCCAGACCGCAGAAGAGCACGCCCACGAACGGGGTGCCGCGCTCAGCCATACGAGCCACGGTCGGGCGGGCAACCTTCTCCACGACCTCCTGCACGAAGCCCTCGGGCAACCAGGGAAGCGGGGTGTAGGCGCCCATACCACCGGTGTTCGGGCCCTCGTCGTTGTCGAAAATGCGCTTGAAGTCCTGAGCCGGGGACAGCGGCAGAACGTTCTTGCCGTCAGAGATGACGAAGAGGGACACCTCGGGGCCGTCCAGGAACTCTTCGATGACCACGGTGCCGCCGGCGTTGAAGCAAGCCTGAGCGTGCTCCAGTGCCGCGGCGCGGTCCTCGGTCACCACAACACCCTTACCTGCAGCCAGGCCGTCGTCCTTCACCACGTAGGGCGCACCGAACTCGTCCAGTGCAGCCTGCGCCTCAGCGGCGTTCGATGCCACGTAGGCGCGGGCGGTCGGTACGGAAGCCTCTTCCATGACCTGCTTAGCGAACGCCTTGGAACCTTCCAGCTGTGCGGCAGCTGCGGAGGGGCCGAAAACGTCAAAGCCCGCCTCACGCAGTGCATCGGAGACACCTGCGACCAGGGGCGCCTCCGGGCCGATAACGACCAGGTCGGCGTTCAGTTCGCGTGCCAGGGCGGTTGCCTGGGCGGGATCATTCGCATCAATTGCGTGGACGGGAACATCCTGGGCAATGCCGGCGTTGCCGGGGGCGCTGTGCACCTCGGTTACCTCAGGGTCGCGCAGAAGCGCTCGAATAATTGCGTGTTCGCGGCCGCCGGGGCCCAGTACCAAAACCTTCATAGTATTTAGGGTACCCGGTACCCTCTCAAAAATGTGAGCTGAGCACACTAAAAATGCGGCCCTTCTCATGTAGCGGCACATTCGCAAGAATGCACGCTAGAGAAGAGCCGCACTGCTCGGCAACCGAAGCTACCGAATCAAGCTAAAAGCACTAGATGAGGGCAGTAATGGCAGCCAGGCCACCGAAAAGAATACCGGGAGCGTTCGCAATGATAATCGGAACATCCTTCTTGGGGCGCCACAGGCCGTACAGCAACCAGAGAGTGCAGTTCACAGCAGCAACCAGAGGCTGGATCCAGTCACCCTTGTGACCGTTCAAGTTACCGATAATCTGCGGGAAGTAGAACACGTACATGAGCACTGCAGTCACAGAAGCAACGCGAGCCAGGATGGGGAAGAACTTTGCGTGGAATTCAGAATCCACGCCCACGCCACCCTTGTGGGAGACGTTCTGTGCGGAGGTGTTTGCGGAGGTGTTGTTCTGCTCTGCCATGGATGTACTCCTTTACATGGTTTGCCGCTCACCAATCAAGAGTGAGTTGAGGGGTGAGGGGCATTAAGCGATGCATACTCGTACCGGGTCGCGTCTAACTAGTTTCGCCTAGATATAGGACCCCGGGGCCGCATCATTTTCCTAACTGGATACATACACGCCCGTTCTCAGACTGCATATTGGGGCATGTCAGAGATGATGAACCGTGGATACACTCATAGCTCATCGATTGACGGGGTGGGGTTTTGCTCATCTGCCGCTGCCTTGGTCATCGCCGTATTCATGAGGCGGTACGTCGAGGCGCCGGAATGGTTCGTCGGGCGTCGATCGTGGTCGGTCCTATGCGGTGCTGGGTTTTTCGGTTCGTGCGGGCTGTGCCTCGCTCACTTACCTTAGTCTTACCCGTTGCGCTTGAGCACACTTCAATTATAAAAATGAGTTACTCATAGCTTCAACTCGCAGTAAACGTGAATCTCTTCACAGGGCTCTCCCTCGACGGTGCCAGCCCATCCTAGCTCCGCGCCACCAGAGACAAATAGGGTCAAGCCGCACGCCCCGTTTAAACTAGAAGAATGACCAACAGCACCACCCCACAGGCAACCACTCACACCACCGACCACAGCAGCACCTTCGACGTAGAACTCGCGCAGCTCACCCGCAACAACTTCATTGAGGCACGCCACCGCGGCCGCCTCATCCTGCTGGGCCCCGACGGCGAAGTACAGCTTGCCCTCGGCGACATTCACGAGCCCTTCTACCTGCGCTCCGCCGCCAAGCCGCTGCAGGCCATCGGATCCATGAAGGCGGGCGCACCCCTGCGCGGATCCCAGGTCGCCATCGCCTGCGGCTCGCACCGCGGCACCTTCGAGCAGATGCGCGCCGTGCAGGACGTACTCACCCAGGGCAGTACCGAAACCAACCCGCTCCCCCCGGCAAACCTGGCGCTCAAGCCTACGCTCCCCTCCGACAAGCAGGCACGCCAGGCAATGATTCAGGCGAACCTTGCCGCTACTGCCCTGGCGCATCCCTGCTCCGGCAAGCACGCCGCATTCCTGTGGGCGTGCACCGCCAAGCTTGAGCGCGGCGACCTCGAAGAGGGCTCGCAGAACTGGACACTGCACAACTACCTCGACCCCGCACACCCGCTGCAGCAGGTCATCACCGAGGAGATTGAGGCGTTCACCGGCGAGCCCGTAGCCGCTATCGGCGTTGACGGCTGCGGTGCGCCCGTGCACGCCGTCTCCCTGGCCGGTGCCGCACGCGCCTACTCGACCCTGGGTGCGGCAATCCGCAACCTCGGCGCGGATGCGCGCGCCTCCACGGTCGCGACCGCCATGGTGGATTACCCCGAGCTGATTCAGGCACCCGGCTCCCCCGACACCGTGCTCAGCGAAGAGCTCGACGCAATCGTCAAGGGCGGCGCGGAGGGCGTGCTCTGCATTGGTCTGCGTTCGGGCGCGTCCGTGGTGGTGAAGATGAGCGACGGTTCGCACCGCGCCATGTACGCCGTGGCACTGCGCGCTCTCGCCGCTGGCGGCTACCTGAGCACTGAGGAATGCGAGCGCCTACTCGCGCTGGTGGTTCACCCGGTGACCGGCGGCTACGTGGACGGCAAGCCGGTTGAGGTGGGCGAGCTGCGTGTGCATGAGGAGCTTTTCACCCGCGAAAATCTGGCTCCCGGCACCCCGGAAGAGGACTAATCGTGGCGATTCGACGTAAAACTTCCGAAGCAGACGGCATGGCGGCGGTACGCGAAGTGCGCGCTTTCTTTGAGGAACAGTGTGTAGCAACCGGCGAGCCTGCGGATTCGCAGACCCGAGGCGAGTACCTGCTGAACAGCCCCGAGGTGGAGCAGGCGTTTGCCGCGCTCCCCCGTTCGGTGCGTGCGACCTTCGTGCGCTTCACCCTTGAAGAGCTGGCGACCCTCGCCCCCGGCAATAGTGTGGAGGTGCGTGTGCCCCCGCTGGGCGTGACCCAGTGCGTGGCGGGTCCTCGCCATACGCGCGGCACTCCCCCGTCCGTGGTGGAGGCGCGCCCGCTCGTGTGGGCGGCGCTGGTGCTGGGTGCGTGTTCGTGGGCGCAGGCGCTGGGTGCCGGTGCGCTGGACGCTTCGGGCGAGCGCAGTGATCTTTCGGGCCTGTTGCCGCTTTTCTAGAACTTGCTATGAGCCCGCAGGCCCACGCAGTTTTCGTGATTTGGCGTGTTTGTTGCCTGTTCTAGCGGTCCATACTGAGGTATTTAGCGTATCCTTCACCGCATCGACCCCGAAACCCGGTACACTTTTAAAGGTCTGGTGTATGCTACGGCACACGCAGGCAGGTGTGAGTGCGGCAACACGCCCTAATCTTGCGCCTGCGCAGACGCATCCGCAGTCCCATCGTCGAAAAGAAGTGAATTGATTCGCCCCGACGGAAAACTCACTCACGACCTCGATCCGATTGACCACGGCCCCAAGGACGCCTGCGGCGTCTTCGGTGTCTGGGCTCCCGGCGAGGACGTGGCAAAGCTAACCTACTACGGCCTGTACGCGCTCCAGCACCGCGGCCAGGAATCAGCAGGTATCGCAACCAGTAACGGCAAACGCATCCACGTGTACAAAGATATGGGACTGGTCTCCCAGGTCTTTGACGAAGCCACCCTCAGTTCCATGCCCGGCGACCATGCTATCGGCCACGCTCGATACTCCACCACCGGCGCATCCCACTGGGCTAACGCACAGCCCACCCTCGGCACCACCCCGCACGGCACGCTCTGCCTGGCGCATAACGGTAACCTCACCAATTCCGCTGACCTTTACGAGCGTATTCTCGAAAAGAACGGTGGCAAGCCCCCCAAGCACGGTGAGCTTGCTCAGGGTAACACCACCGACACCGCACTCGTTACGGCTCTACTGGCAGAGCATGACTTCGATTCCCTTGAAGAAGCAGCGCTCGACCTGTTGCCGACCCTGCGCGGTGCTTTCTGCCTCACCTTCATGGATGAGAACACTCTCTACGCCGCACGCGACCCGCAGGGTGTACGCCCCCTCGTACTCGGTCGCCTGGAGCGCGGCTGGGTTGTCGCATCCGAAACCGCGGCACTTGATATTGTCGGCGCATCCTACGTGCGTGAAGTGGAGCCCGGCGAATTCCTCACCATTGACGAGAACGGTCTGCGTTCCCAGCGTTTCGCAGAAGCTAAGCCCGCCGGTTGCGTCTTCGAGTACGTCTACCTCGCACGCCCGGACACCACCATCTCCGGCCGTAGCGTCTACGAATCCCGCGTAGAAATGGGCCGTCAGCTCGCCCGCGAACACGCTGTTGAAGCTGACCTGGTCATGCCCACCCCCGAATCCGGTGTTCCGGCTGCTATTGGTTACGCCGAAGAGTCCGGCATCCCCTACGGTAACGGCCTGGTCAAGAACGCCTACGTGGGCCGAACCTTCATTCAGCCCTCGCAGACTATCCGCCAGCTCGGTATCCGCCTGAAGCTGAACCCGCTGAAGTCCGTGGTTGCCGGTAAGCGCCTCGTCGTCATTGACGACTCCATTGTTCGCGGTAACACTCAGCGTGCCCTCGTGCGTATGCTCCGCGAAGCTGGCGCGAAGGAAGTGCACGTGCGCATCTCCTCCCCGCCCGTGAAGTGGCCCTGCTTCTACGGTATTGACTTCGCCTCCCGCGCGGAGCTGATCGCTAACGGCCTGTCCGTGGACGAAATCGCTTCCTCCCTGGGTGCCGATTCTCTCGGCTTCATCTCCCAGGACGGCATGATGGCAGCCACCGAGCAGCCCGCCGAAAACATGTGCACCGCATGCTTCACCGGCAAATACCCGATCGAGCTGCCGAGCGAGGAACGACGCGGCAAGTCCCTCTTCGACGCTGGAGAAAAGGGCAAGGGCGGACCCCTCGCCGGCAAGGCAGCTGAGGTGACCGTGGAGCGCCCCGTCCCCTCCAAGCCTGAGCACGCCGAGGCAGTCTCCATTGAAACCCGCGAAGGAACCGAAACTCTCGAAACGAAGTTCGACCCTTCCGCAGTACAGGTTGCCGCAGACGATGCCGGTATGGGCATGTGCAACCCCGGCCCCGACGCCGACCTCGAGGCATTGCTCACCGAGCAGGACCGCATCCCCGCAAACTCCTCCGCTACCGCTACCCCGAAGGAATCCTAATGAGCGAGAACACCACCACCGTAACCTACGCGAGCGCAGGTGTTGACGTAGAGGCTGGCGATCGCGCCGTTGAGCTGATGAAGGGCGCTATCAAGGCGACCCACAACTCCTCCGTCGTTGGTGGCGTGGGCGGCTTCGCGGGCCTGTACGATGTCTCCGAGCTCGTCAAGTACCGCAAGCCCTACCTGGCTACCTCCACCGACGGTGTGGGCACCAAGGTCGCTATTGCGCAGGCACTCGATATTCACGACACCATCGGCTACGACCTGGTCGGCATGGTCGTGGACGACATCGTGGTCTGCGGCGCTAAGCCGCTGTTCATGACCGACTACATTGCCACCGGCAAGGTCGTTCCCGAGCGTATCGCTGACATTGTGCGCGGTATCGCTGGCGCATGTGCACAGGCTGGCACCGCCCTGGTTGGCGGCGAAACCGCTGAGCACCCCGGCCTGCTGGCCGAGGATGAGTACGATGTCGCCGGTGCCGCAACCGGTCTGGTTGAAGCGGACGAGCTGCTCGGCCCGGACCGCGTGCGCGAGGGTGACGTGCTGATCGCTATGGCGTCCTCCGGTATTCACTCCAACGGCTACTCCCTGGTCCGCAAGGTCCTGAACGTAGCCGGCTGGGGCCTGGAGCGTCAGGTGGACGAGCTGGGCCGCACCATCGGTGAAGAGCTGCTCGAACCCACCCGCGTGTACGCGGCAGATTGCCTGGACCTGGCAGCGGCATTCCCCGTCAACGGCGAAGACGGCACCACCGGCAGCGGTGTACGCGGCTTCTCGCACGTGACCGGCGGCGGCCTGGCTGCTAACCTGGCTCGCGTTCTGCCTCAGGGCCTGGAGGGTCGCGTGGACCGCTCCACCTGGCAGATTCCCGCCATCTTCTCCCTGATTGGTTCGCTGGGCAACGTGCCCCTTGCCGACCTGGAGCGCACCCTGAACCTGGGCGTGGGCATGATCGCTATCGTTGACCCCTCCGTGGCTGAGGCTGCTACCAAGCGCCTGAACGATCGCGGTATTCCCTCCTGGATTATGGGTGACGTTGTTGCCGCCGGCGAGCCCGAGGCTAACAACCCCGATTACGTTCAGGGCGCTAAGGGCGTGGACGGCGGCGCGGTTCGCTTGCTGGGCTCCTACGCTTCCTAAGGACGCTTTCTCCAGTAGGTAGCGAGCGCCAGCTTGCTGGTGCTGATGATTCTATAGACCGGGGCGGTCACCCATGCGGTGGCCGCCCCGGTCTTTGTGTGTCTACCGGCGGTGCGCGTTGTCCCGTGTGTTTGATGCCAGCTTTTTATTTATTTTCACGCGTATTTCAGGCTATTTTTATTTTTTGCTATCAACTGCATTTTTAATGCATTCTAGTGCTTACACCACAGTGTTAAAACATTTATTTCTCTCCCCTGTCAGCAAGAGGTGCCGCATATCCTGCCTCGCATATTCCAACCCTCAAGCTTTACTTACATAAACTCTCATTCATTGGGCGCTATTCAGCCTCCACAGGTTGATTTTCTGCACATTAACCCGTGAAAAGTACCTCAAAAATCCCTCAAGCTCACCTTGAAGTGATACCTTAGAAACGTACGTTGCACACCGTCCAAAAAAGAGTTCTTCCGGTACGAAAAAAGGGTCCACAAAACACTATTCCCTCACCCCATTTATTACTTCAGCGCGCCCAAAAACAGGCCCCTTTTGTCGCCCCGTAAAACCCTATGCGCACCTCGTGCACCTACAGACGGAAACACCAGTACACATCACACAGTTCGCATACCACCTACATCAGGAGAACCAGATGAGGCTTCCATACATCGGTGCGCAGCGCACCGAAACACCTCCTCGCCCCCGCATCGATAACCACTGCATCGATAACCGCCGCCGCAAGCGCCCCGCACGCGCAGCACTGAGCCTGCTCGCCGCCGGCGTCATCCTCTTCGGAGGCGACCTACCCGCCGTCCTCGCGCAGGGGCCCAGCGACGAAGCCATCCTGGCAGCAGCTCAGGCAGCGCCCCAGATTGAAGGGCCCGTCAGCCCCCTCACCCTCACACGCAACGGCGTAACACGCCCCACCACCCCCACCGCGGCGGCACCCGGCACGCTCCCCCAGCAGAACTTCGACCGATTCATCGTCACCTACACCAACGAAGCCAAGCAGCGCAAAATGCTGCGCGACGGCGAGTGGGATGCAGTCCGCGGCATCGTTGACGACATCATGGACACCGTCGACGTCGTCAGCGAAGCACTGAACGTCGACACCAAGTTCCTGCACAACACCTCCACCGATGACGCCGTCATCCAGACCTCCAAAACCCTCAACAAAAACGAGGCTAAGGAGTTCATGGCGAAGGTCGCCTCCGACCCGGATGTAGCCTCCGTCGAGCCCGACTACATCAACTACCCCGCCGCAGAGGGTGACATCACCTTCCAGTTCAACGACCCGCAGTACAGCAAGCAGTGGAACCTCACCAACCCCACCACCGGCGTTCAGAACACCGGTAACGCGCGCCTGCGCCGCGGCGCAAACGTGAAGGTCGCCGTACTTGACACCGGCTACGTGCCGCACCCCGACCTGGTTACCGGCATGGCGAACGGCTACGACTTCGTCAGCGACCCGCTCAGCGCCCGCGACGGCGACGGCCGCGACCCCAACCCCAGGGATGAAGGCGACTACGCACCCTACAACCTCTGCAAGGACCAGGCGAACGCCCACACCTCCACCTGGCACGGCACCAGCGTTGCCGGCATTATCGGTGCCCGAGGCAATAACCGCATGGGCATCGTCGGCGTTGCCGACCTCGCCCGCGTGCAGCCCGTGCGCGTACTGGGCCGATGCGGTGGCCGTACCTCCGACATTGCCGACGCCATCATTTGGGCTGCCGGCGGACACGTCGACGGCGTACCGGACAACGCCTACCCCGCAAAGATCATCAATATGTCCATCGGCACCGTAACCACATGCCCCGCCGCTTACCAGCGCGCCATCAACATTGCACGCTCCAAGGGCGCAATCGTGGTCGCCGCGGCAGGTAACGGCAACACGGAGGCGTCCAAGTATGCGCCCGCCAACTGCATGGGGGTCATCACGGTTGGTGCAACCACCAAGGCTGGCACGCGAGCATCATTCTCGAACTACGGCACGAGGGTTAACATCTCGGCACCGGGTGAAAACATCCTCACCCTGTCCATGAACAGCCTCGACCGCCCGGATAACACCAAGTTCAGCTACGACTATGAGAGCGGCACCTCCATGTCGGCACCGCACGTCTCCGCTCTGCTGGCGCAGCAGCTGGTCAACGGCACCTCCATGACCACCAAACAGGTCGAGGAAGCGTTCACCCTCGCGGGGGGAAACCGCATCAAGTGCGATAAGTATTTCTGCAGCCGAGGTATTATCAACAGCTTCAACCTGGCTAAAAAGGCTGGAAACCTGGACGCGAACGGCAAGGTGACCTACCTGCGACCGCGCAAGACAATCAAGGTAATCTCTAAGGGACTGAGCGCCGGAACGTCTAACACCAAGATTGCCGATAGAGCCACCACCGACGAGGCAGCCGAAGCAACCGCAGAAGCTCTCACAGCAGGAACCAACGGCGAGAGCCTCACCGGTGACTACGACCGGATTCCCGGCGCTCCCGCCATGGAAATCCCCGAAGATGCCCAGGTCTACGACCTGAACGGTGACGCCGAGCCCATCACCCAGGACGAACCGCTGGTCACCAACCCCGCGCAGAAGCCTCGCGAGGTCAATGAACAATAAGCTATCCGCTACCGGCTCCGCACCAGGCCCAGTCGACAACGCATAGTAAAAGCCCCCGATGAGAGAACTCATCGGGGGCTTTTCGTATCTAAAATCAGTTTTGACTAGCGGTGATTACCGATCGCGAAGCCCAGGTAACCATTGTTCGGGTAGCCGCTGCTCGGGTAAGCACTGCTCGGGTAGGTGTTCGCAGAAGCACCGTACCAGGAGCGGTAACGGGAGGTGTGACCGTGACGCGGACGCGACGGGTAGGAGGGGCGAGTGACCGGGCGGGACGGGCGGGTCACCGGACGGCTAGCCTTAGGAGCCGGGGTCACCTTCGGTGCAGGGGTTGCCTTCGGTGCGGGGGCCTGCTGACGCTTAGCGTCCTCTTCAGCCTTCTTGCGTGCTGCCTCTTCAGTCGCCTTCTTACGTGCGGCTTCCTCCTCAGCCTTCTTGCGTGCCGCCTCAGCCACGGCGGCATCGGCAGCCTCACGGTCGGAGCGGACCTGCTGAACCGCGCGTGCCGCATTCACAATGCCGGAACCGCACGCGGACTGGTCGCACTCAACGCCCTGAGAGGTGGACTGCAGAGCCTTCTTCGCCTGAGCGTACGTCAGCTTCGGGTCGACCGCCTTCATGAGCGCCACAATACCGGCAACATGCGGTGCCGCCATGGAAGTGCCCTGGTACTCGGCGTAGTCGGCCTTACCGGGAGCAGTCTTGCCGGCGTTCAGGGTGGAGAGAATACCGCCGCCCCAGTAGCGGCGGTCGCCACCGGGTGCGCTCACGTCCACGCGGGAGCCGTAGTTGGAGAAGTAGGAGCGCTTGCCGTTCTTATCGGTTGCGCCCACGTTGATGACGTCCTCGCAGTTGCCGGGGCTGGACTTCGAGGCATCAAAGTTGTTGTTACCCGCAGCAACGACCACGATGGAGCCGCGCTTATTCGCCTGAGCAATCGCCTGGCGGTACGGGGTGGTGCAGGTGCCCTCACTACCGATGGACATGTTAATGACCTGGGCGGGGTTCTGGTTTGCCGGAACGCCGCGCACGCTACCGCCGGCAGCCCAAATAATGCCGTCGGTGATGTCCGAGTCGAAGCCACCGCAGGCGCCCAGAACGCGCACGGGCACGATCTTCGCCTCGGGTGCCACACCGGCAATGCCCTCGTTATTGTTCGCGATAGCGGCAATAGTGCCCGCCACGTGGGTGCCGTGCCAGTCGGAGGCGGTCGCCTTCGAACCGGTGAAGCACTGGTTGTCTACGGTCCAGTTGCCGGCATCGGTCGGGTCGGAGTCGCGGCCGTTACCGTCGTTGGAGAACGCCGACTCGGCAATGAAGTCGTAGCCGGGCAGCACGTTAACGTCCAAGTCCGGGTGGGCGGTAATGCCGGAGTCCAGCACCGCCACGGTTACGCCCTTGCCGCGGGTGGTGCCCCACGCCTCCAGCGCAGAGACGCCCTTCTCACCGGTGAGGGACCACATGCGGTTCATCTTCGGGTCGTTGATCTTGACGGTCTCCGAGGTGTTGTCCACGGTGGCGTAGCGGCGCATATCGGGCGACACGGAGGCGACCTTGGAGTTCGCGCTCAGGGCGTTCATGTACTGCTGCGCCTGCGCGGGGGTGAGCTCCGCGGAGGTGGTGACCACGCTGGCATCCAGCGCGGTGGAGCGGACGTAGCTGGTCTTAATGTTCAGCAGCTCGTCAATGCTCTGCACCTCGGAGCTGATGCCCGCGTAGAGTGCGTCGCTCCAGGTTGCCTGCTGGGTACCGGCGGCTGCGGACCAATCAATCTGGTCTGCGGTGGCATCGGTGGAGGCGGCGTTCTTCGCTTCATCGGTGTAAGTGATGATGAAGCGGTTGTATGCCACGGGCGCGGACTGGGTGGTGTTAGAAGCCTGTGTCGCCACAGAAGCCTGGGTTGCGTGGGTAGCCTGCGCGGTGGGTGCCGCCACGGCGGGGATCACGCTTGCCGAGAGCAGGCAGGTTGCGGTGACGAAGCTCAGCAGGGAACGCTGTGAGGAGCGTGCCTGCGAGGGGCGAGCAATGCGAAGCATGGACGTCCTTGAGGTGCGTGGTACCGGGTGCGCACGATGCGGCGTAGCGTTGCCGTCTCGCGTTGAGGGTGTGTACTCGGTACGAGTGAATACGGAAGAGTGAGGTGTTGGTGCATATTGTGTGCTGTGAAGTGGTTCCACAATGTGCGTGCACGGGTACGCACCGTGAGATACTCTAGCACCCTTTTTCAGTTACTTTATGAATAAAATAACCTTTGTGATGCAGGTCATTTTATGCATAGATGAGCAAAACTTAAATCACTACTTTAAGTCGCGAGAGTATTCCGACTAGGCATTTCTTTATCTGCATTTACATGAAAGAAAAATCTCATTATTTACGCCACACTATTGAGTTTTAGCCCCGCCAAACATAGAAAAAGGTGCTAGGATAGCGATATCTCACCACATAAACTACTTCCGATGAACTCCCGCACGGGGGTTTAGAGAAAAATACACATCAATGCAGTGATGTGCATTTTCTTTTTCTATTCGCTCCTCACAAGCAAATATGCAAAAGAATGCAAATATTTTCTCGAAGGTGCATTTATGTGAGTGGATGACCAACCCACTTGCCGCTTCCGGCACTCACATACGCAAAGGACCCCGATGTCTTTTACCACTCACCCCTCAGCACGCGATGTCGCACGCACCGCTCTGAGCCTGGGCACCGCCGCAGCACTCGTCACGACCCTGGGCGCCCCCGCATCCTTCGCGGCACCCGCCAAGGCTAACGGAGCCGAGCGCGCCAAGGCGCACACCACCATTTCCTCCCTCAGCTCCGCACAGCAGAAGGCAGGCTTCAACCGATTCGTTATCACCTACACCGATAGCGCTCTGAACGCAGGTGGCATCAACTGGGCAAGCCCCGCAGGCACCCAGGTTGCCACCTGGAACGACGGCCTCTACCAGGGTCTCACCTCCGAGGTGAAGAGCGTCGATGACCTCTTCAAAATCAAGACCAGCTACGTACGCACCACCGCTCAGAAGGCAACCGTGGTGACTCTCTCCTCCAAGCTCACCGCGGAGCAGGCAGAGAAGTACATGGCGGCGCTGAGCTCTAACCCCTCCGTCGCGTCGGTTGAGCCCGACCTGCTGCGCCGCTCCAACGCACGCACCCGTACCGCCGCAAACTCCAAGGTCGCTCAGGTAGCCCAGGCTGCCCAGGCGTCGAACCAGGTTGTGGCGCCGAACGACACCCTCTACCCGCAGCAGTGGAACCTGCACGGCACCAAGGGTCTGGCTACCCCCGAAGCGTGGAAGACCACCCAGGGTGCCGGCGTGACCGTTGCTGTGATTGACTCCGGCATCGTCAAGCACCCCGACCTGGACGCTAACGTCCTGCCCGGCTACGACTTCATCACCGAGCCCTCCATTGCTCGTGACGGCAACGGCCGCGACTCCGACCCGACCGACCAGGGCAACTGGGAAGAAGCGGGCGTCTGCGGTGCTGATGCAGAGGCAAGCGAGTCGAACTGGCACGGCACCCACGTTGCCGGCTCCATCGCGGCGATTATGAACAATAAGCGCGGTATCGTCGGCGTGGCACCCTCCACCAAGATCCTGCCCGTGCGTGCCCTGGGCATGTGCGGCGGCTACGACTCCGACATTGCGGATGCAATGGTTTGGGCAGCCGGCGGCACCGTTGAAGGCGTTCCTGCGAACTCCAACCCCGCCAAGATCATTAACCTCTCCCTCGGCGGCGAAGGCACCTGCCCCGCAACCTACTCCAAGGCTATTGCTGAAGTGAACAAGCGCGGCGCGATTCTCGTTGTCGCTGCTGGTAACGATGGTCAGGACACTTCCAAGGTCGCTCCGGCTAACTGCGGCGGTTCGATCGTGGTGGGTGCTACCGACCAGAACGGTAAGCGTAGCGACTTCTCCAACTACGGCAAGATTGTTGATGTGAGCGCTCCCGGCAGCAACATCATGTCCACCGTGGATCTGGGTACCACCGTGTCCACCGGCGCAGGCTACACCGAGTACGACGGCACCTCCATGGCAGCACCCCAGGTTGCTGGCGTGATTGCTCTGATGAAGTCCGTGGATCCCTCGCTGAACGCTGAGCGTGCAAAGCAGATTCTGAAGCAGAGCTCCAAGCCGCTCACCTGCGATGTGAACGGTTGCGGTTCCGGCATTGTGAACGCCGCGAGCGCACTGGCTATGGTGCAGGGCAAGAAGGACCCGAACCCGCAGGCAAAGCCCTGGCCGAAGCGTGCACCCAAGCACCCGACCCGTGCGGCTCGTGTTGGTTACGTGACTAACCCGGCTGTTAACCACAACCCGCCGTTCCTGATTACTGCTCACGGCCTGATTCCCGGTCAGTAATCGGCATGTTGCCAGCTCGGAAGCCGGTGAGCCAATAGGCTTCTGAAGGATGCCACATACAAAAAGCCCCCGTTGAGTTTTTGAACTGCGCCCCGAAACTTGGACGCATTAAATACTAGCCGCTACACGGCTTCCCTCAGGGCCTGAACCCGGTACTCTACCGGAGTCAGGCCCTTAAGC